>R16__coassemble_1068_pt1 | contig 31969 bp, 33 predicted proteins | sample R16__metabat2_low_PE_013 | metagenome-assembled genome bin R16
CGCTTCCAGCTCCGCTTCCAGCTCCGCTTCCAGCTCCGTGAAACTATCAAGGATTCGAACAATCTCTGCCTGCACCTCCAGCGGCGGAATCGGGATCTCCAATTGCGAGTATGTGCCGATCCAGTGCCTTGCATGACTTGCGGGAGTAAACCGAATTGTTTGCATAACGTGATATACATACCTCAGGGAATATACGTCCTCTGTATTTACCAAAGTAAGCATTTTCATAGCAGACGATTTTGCTTTGAATGGAAAGTCTACCCATTGTGATGCAGTAGTGAAATCATCGAAAATGATCACTGGTTCGTTCGGTGAAGCCTCATAGATGCCGTTATTCTCATTCGTGTATCCAAGAATGAAAGTTTGGCCTGCAGTTAATACCGGAATGTCGTAAGAATTATCGTACTTTGTAGATGAAACAAGATATTTTGTGGGTTGCTCATACTTGACTACCTCGCCAAGTTTTTTGTGTTGTACCCCTTCGGGGCAAAGCCGCTCAATCAGCTCATTGATCCTTGCTTGTGCCACTTCGCGCCCCCGTCACGCCACATCCACGTCTGTGAGTGCAAAATCCTCGCCCTTATAGAGCAGCGGCTCGCCAGTGGCTTTCGAGGCAGCGTAGGCGAAGCAGTCGCCATAGTTGAGCTTGGCTGGGCTGCCTGAACCGCGCGCATAATGCTGCACGGCGTGGCGCGCCCAGCGTAAATGCTCCATGTCAAAAGCCAGCGGATTGATCTTTGCAGCGCTCAAAAACGCTTGCAAGCGCTGCGGATCTCGCGTGACGATCTCCAGCTCAAGAATAGTAGCGGTAGAAATCCACACCGCCCCCGCATTGATTAACTTATCTTCGAAATAGTCTTTGTCTGGCTCTTCGTTAAAGATTGCCATCACTGCCGAGCTGTCAATAATCACTTTGGCAACCCGTTCTCGTCGTAAAGATCGGCAATATCAAGCCAGGTGTGTTTCACTCCTCGCGCCCATTCTTGAGCCTTGCTTATTGCTGCGATCCGCGCCTTGCGCAGCTCGCCATCTCGCTCAAAAGCCTCCTCCAGCGCCTCAAGCACTGCTTGAGTTGCAGATACCCCTCTAGATTGCGCTAGTTCGTGGGCGAGCTCATGCACTCGTGGATTCTTGATGTTCATAGTAACCATACAGCGATTCTACCCCACTACGGTAGAACTAGCAAGCGTTTGAGCCCTATCCAAGCTCCGCCACGATCGCATCGATTTGCTCGCGCAGCTGGCTTTGGCGCGCCACGATCCTTGCGATCTCGCGGTTAAGCTCTGCAATATCTACCGCTTCAGTGGTGTCTTCGGGCTGCACATAGCTCGAAACCGAAAGATTGTAGCTATTTTCGGCCAGATCGCGATTGTCCACGAGCTTCGCGAAATACTCCACATCTTCGCGCGCCTTGTAGGCAGCCAAGATCTTCTCTTGATCCTCTTTGCGCAGCTGATTCTTGTTGCCCGAGCGCTGAAAAAGCTTGGCGGCGTCGATAAAGAGCACCGAGTTGTCTGCCTTAGATTTCTTGAGCGTGATAATGCAGGTGCCGATCGTGGTGCCGAAAAAGAGATCCGGTGGCAGCTGAATCACTGCCTCCACGTAATTATTTTCAATCAAGTATTTGCGGATCTTCTGCTCCGCGCCGCCGCGATAGAGCGTGCCCGGGAACTGAACGATCGCCGCCGTGCCATCCACCGCCAGCCAATTCAGAATATGCATCGTGAAAGCCAAATCAGCCTTCGATTTTGGCGCCAGCACCCCCGCCGGCGAGAAGCGCGGATCATTAATCAGCAGCGGATCATCCGAGCCAATCCACTTCGTGGAATATGGTGGGTTAGAAACTATCACCTCGAAAGGCTCATCATCCCAATGCTGCGGATCAATCAGCGTATCGCCCAGCGCAATATCAAACTTGTTGAAATTAATGTTGTGCAAAAACATGTTGATGCGGCACAGGTTGTAGGTGGTGAGATTGATCTCCTGGCCATAAAAACCGCGCCGCACCTGATCCTTGCCCAGCACCTGCTCCACCTTGAGCAGTAGCGAACCGCTGCCGCAAGCAGGATCATAAACCTTATTGATTGAAGTCTTCCCGCTCACCGTGAGCATTGCCAGCAGCTGAGAAACCTCCGGCGGGGTGAAAAACTCGCCCCCGGATTTCCCAGCGGAAGAGGCATACATCGTCATCAAATATTCGTAGGCATCCCCGAAAGCATCAATGCTGTGCGTATCAGCAGCGCCCAGCGGCAAATCGCGAATCGCATAGAGCAGCTTCACCAGCTTCTCATTTCGGGAAATCACCGTATTGCCCAGCTTTGCAGAATTCACGTCGATATCGGCAAAAAGCCCCTTCATATCATCTTCAGAAGCCGTGCCCACAGCCGAGCCCTCAATAGCCTTAAACACGCCATCCAAGGTCTCGTTCAAATTCTCGTTCGCGGCTGCACCCGCCGTCACCGCGCCAAAAAGCTGGGAGGGGAGAATAAAAAAGCCCTTCTCGCGCACCGTCTCTTCGCGGCCATACTCCGCTTCGGCGTCACTCATCGCAGCGTATTCGAAGCCTTCATGGCCAGCCGCGCGCTCGGCCGCGTTCAAATAATTCTCGAGGTTTTCCGAGATAAAGCGATAAAAAAGCAGCCCAAGCACGTATGCCTTAAAATCCCAGCCATCCACCGAGCCGCGCAAATCATTCGCAATCCGCCAGATGGTCTTGTGCAGCTCGCCGCGCTGCGCCGTCGCAACCGAAGTAGTAGCCATAGGGCAATTATGGCACGCAGCAGCAAAATGGGCAGCAAGCGCAGCGGATACGAACTGCACCCCGATTATGCATAAGCGCAAGCTACTCATAATGAAATCTATGCTTTCGCCAAGCGAGCCGGGCGCCGGGAGTGAGGCTCCGGGCGTTTTCTAGGGCACTGGCGCCACAAGCTTGAAGCCCGCTGCGGCACAATGAATCTTAAGGGTAAAATGTGGGCATGGCTCAAATTTTGGCGAACCGGCGCTTGCTCGGCTCAGCGCGGCGCATCGTGATTAAAGTGGGATCCTCTTCGCTCACCGCGCCCGACGGCTCACTCGCGCGCGAGCAGTTGGCGCAGCTAGCACAGCTGGTGAGCGAAGCGCGCAAGCGCGGCCAAGAAGTGCTGCTAGTCTCCTCCGGCGCCGTGGCTGCTGGAATTGCGCCGCTCGGCTTCAAGAAGCGCCCAGCGAATGTGCGAGACCAGCAAGCAGCAGCGATGGTAGGCCAAGCCGCGCTCATGGGCGCCTATGCGGCAGAGTTCGAGCGCCGCGGCATCACGGTGGCACAAGTGCTGCTCACCCCCGACGACGTAGTAAACCGCGCCCACTATGCCAACGCCCAAGCAGCATTGCGCCGCCTGCTGCATTACGGCGTGGTGCCAATCGTAAACGAAAACGACGCCGTCGTCACCGACGATTTGCGCTTCGGGGATAATGATCGCCTCGCCGCGCTAGTGGCGCACGTGGTGGAAGCTTCAGCGCTGATTCTCTGCACCGACGTAGACGGGCTCTACACTGCGCCCCCGAGCAGTGCCGATTCGCGCCTAATATCCACCGTCACCAACTTTGCCGAACTCGAGGCGCTTTCGATCACTGGCAAAGGATCCCAGGTGGGCACCGGCGGGATGAGCTCGAAAGTGAGCGCTGCTGATATTGCCACCGCAGGCGGAGTGGGCACACTAATCTTGGCCACGGCAGATTTAGGCAAGGCGTTAGCTGGGCAAACCGTGGGCACTTGGTTTTTGCCGCGCGGAGCGCGAGCCAGCGCACGCGATCTGTGGCTGCGCTACTCCGCAAGCGCCACCGGCACCATCGAAGTAGATGCAGGGGCGGCACAGGCACTCAAAGCAGGCGGTGCATCGCTGCTTGCAGTAGGGGTGACGGCAGTGAGCGGCAACTTCACTGCAGGTGACGTGGTGAAAGTGGTGGAGCGCGGCACCCAAGCGTCGATCGGCCAAGGCAAAGCCGCTTTTTCGGCCAGCGAAGTGAAACGCTTTATTGGGCAAAGCCCCTATGAGAACCACCGGCGGAGAGCACCGCGCCCAATAATCCATGTGGATGACTTCGTGGTCACTTCCTGAGTTCGCTCGCAATGCAGGCGCGCGGTAGACTGAGCCCAAAAGTGCAATATTGAGAGGGGGCAGCAATGCCAGTATGGATTGCAGCTAGTGAGCGAGCGCTCAGCGATCCTGATCCCCTCGATATCGCTGATACCACGCTCATGCCCGATGTGGAGATTTCGGTGCCAGTAGGCGTGAATCTCACTTTGCTGGGCGCCTCGGAGACCGAAGTGCCTGGAGAAGATTCTCCTGAGCCTTATCTGCAGCGGATCAACGTGCCCCTCTTTGCTTCATCAGTGGCGGCGGCCTCTCAAGGTGGCGTGGATATGATCACTTTGGATCGAGATTTTCACGTGCAGCCCAGCCCCGAGCCGCTCTCTGCTGCTCTCGATGGAGTGACGATGGCAGGGAAGCTTGCTGCTGGGAATGCGCGCGCGCCGCAGATATGCGCTGAAGTGCCATCGGATCCAGCCTATATTCGTGAAGCAGTGGCGCTGCTCACCAACGATCGGGTGCGTGAAGCCACTGTGATGGTGACGCTGCAAGAAGGTGATGACTACGAGGCCTACGAAAAAGCCGCAAATGATGCTCGCGCGGCTGGCGTGCAGCTATGGCTGCAAGCTATTAACCCGCAGGTGACGGCGGCGCACGCTGATGTGGTGGCGCGGATCTTTGACGCTGTGCGAGTACGCAATACGGATAAGCACGCGGTGCGGGCCATGCGCTTTGCGCTGCGGCAAGAAGGCCGCAAATTGCGCCGCGAAGTGCCCACTTTTGTGGATATCGGGATCGTTATATCCGCCACCTTGCAAGCGGCAGAAGAGCGATCAATACTCATCTCTCAGCTCAACGGTTCGCCGCTTTTCTCGGGCTTCGATTCCGTGGTAGGCACTGTATATGACGTGGCTGACGCCATCGAATCATGGGCAGGGATGGGCGCTGCTGATGGCGTGATCCTCACCCCTGCGTCACTCCCCACAGATCTTGCCTCAATACTCAAAGGCGTGCTGCCACTACTCAGTGCTCGAGCCACCATCGAAAAAGGCAGCAATTAGCAATTATACAAAGCGGCCTGATCGCTGTTTCGGCAAAAGAAATAATGCCGCTAGGGCGGCATTTCAAAGACTATTTCGCAGCTATTGCAAGCGGCTATTGCAACGTGGGTGGCAATAGCCGCTTGCAATCACTCGCCAGCTTCTTCAGCTTCCTGCTTTGCAATTTGCCTGCGCACTTCATCCATATCTAGCGCGCTCGCCTTCTCGATCAGATCCTCAAGAGCAGGCTTAGGAAGAGCGCCTGGCTGGGAGAAAATCTGGATACCGTCACGGAAAATCATCAGTGTGGGAATGCTCATCACCTGGAAAGCAGCGCCCAGCTCTGGCTCTTCATCAGTGTTGATCTTCCCAAACTTCACTTCAGGATACGCCTGCGATACTTTCTCAAAAATAGGCCCAAATTGGCGGCACGGGCCACACCAAGGCGCCCAAAAATCAAGCAGCGCCATTCCTTCTTTCACGGTGGCGTCGAAATTATCTTTCGTCACTGTAACAATGCCCATACCAGCATTCCTCTCAAGATCGCATGAAACAGCGCAGCTGCGCAGCGCCTAGATTTGCTAGGCTTCCTTTAGTCAATAATGTACATTACGTGTAACGCCAGCAGTGGGGCACTATTCCCACCGAAAGAAAAACGGGTGTGAAATGGCACAAATTTCCGATTCTCAATCGCAGCCAGAGCTTAACGCGCATGAAGGTGTGCGTGAGCTTGCTAAAAAAGCCAAAGCGGCAGCTCGATCGCTGCGCACCGCATCGTCTTGCGCTAAGAACGAGATGCTCGAAGCGATTGCAAGCGCGCTCGAGAAGCACAGCCCTGAAATCGTGGCTGCCAATGAGCTCGACATGGCGGCCGGGCGTGAGAAAGGAATGCAGCCAGGATTGCTAGACCGCCTCGAACTTAACGACGCGCGGGTGGATGCAATAGCTCAGGCAGTGCGGCAGGTGGCGGCCCTTGCTGATCCAGTGGGAGAACTCGTGGAAGGCCGCACCCTTGCCAATGGGCTCAGGCTGAAAAAAGTGCGGGTGCCTATGGGGGTGATCGGCATGATCTACGAGGCCCGCCCCAACGTCACCGTAGATGCCGCTGTGCTTGCGCTCAAAGCAGGCAGCGGCGCATTGCTGCGCGGAGGATCAGCTGCCGCTCACTCCAACCAAGCATTAGTGGCAGTGATCCGCGAGGCTATAGCAGATAGTGGTTTCCCTGCAGATTTAGTGGCATCTGTGGATGAATTTGGGCGTGACGGCGCAGTGGAGCTGATGCGCTCACGCGGCCTAGTGGATTTGGTGATTCCGCGCGGTGGTGCTGGGCTGATTCAAACGGTGGTGTGCGAAGCGCAAGTGCCGGTGATTGAAACTGGTGTGGGCAACGTACATATTTATGTGGATCGCGCAGCTGATCTCGATAAAGCCCTAGCGATTGTGCTCAATTCTAAACTACAGCGCACCGGAGTATGCAATGCGGCCGAATCGCTTTTGGTGCACCGCGATGTGGCCGCAGCATTCTTACCGAAGCTTTTCGCTGAATTCGCCAATCAAAGCGTGATAGTGCACGCCGATGCCGAAGCAGCCAGCCTCGCACCGGCGTCACTCGATACTATTCCAGCCATCGAAGCAGATTGGGACACCGAATATCTTGCTAAAGAGATCGCGGTGAAAGTGGTGAAAAGTGAGACCGAAGCTATTGCGCACATTTTGCAATACGGCACGGGCCATACTGAAGCGATCGTGAGTGAAGATTACTCAGCTATCCAAGAATTCACCCGCTCAATGGATTGTGCGGCCGTGATGGTGAACGCATCCACCCGATTCACCGACGGCGGAGAATTCGGGATGGGCGCCGAGATCGGAATCTCCACCCAGAAGCTGCATGCGCGCGGCCCGATGGGCTTACGCGAGATTACTACCACCACCTGGATTGTGGAAGGAGAAGGGCATGTGCGCAGCTAGAGCAGCAAAAGCTGGCAAACGCCAGCGGCGGCGAATTGGGATCATGGGCGGCACCTTTGATCCAATCCACCATGGCCACCTGGTGGCAGCATCAGAAGTGCAGCATGAATTTGATCTTGACGAAGTGGTGTTTGTGCCCACAGGGGAGCAGCCATTTAAAAAAGACCGCAGAGTGACGCTGGCAGAGCACCGGTATTTGATGACGGTGATTGCCACAGCCAACAATCCGCGCTTTAGCGTGAGCCGTGTGGATATTGAGCGCCACGGCGTCACTTATACGATTGACACGCTGCGCGATCTGCGCCAAGAATACCCAGATGATGATCTTTTCTTTATTACGGGAGCAGATGTGCTCCCAGAAATCATGCGATGGAAAGATCCTGACGAGCTCTGGGAGCTGGCACATTTTGTGGGCGTGAACCGCCCTGGGCACACTCTCGATTTGAGTGGCTTGCCTCGAGATTCCTTTGATTTGCTTGAGGTTCCGGCGCTTGCGATTTCCTCTACAGATATTCGTGTGCGGGCTGGTGCAGGGCGGCCAGTGTGGTATTTGGTGCCAGATGGGGTGGTTCAGTACATCAACAAATACCACTTGTATCGCCCTGAGCAGGCGCTGAGCACGGCTTTAGCGCCTGTAGTTGGAGATTATGCTCACAACCGGGTGTATCATTGTTAACAACGTCCACACGTGGATCAGCTATAAAAGAATCGTTTGCGTAAAAGATTAGCGGCCCGAAAGGATCAACTATGAGTGAGACTCCACGCCTGAGCCGGAAACAACTGCGGGAAATGGGGCAGCTTGGGGTGCGCGATGCCCAGACCCCTTCAATTACAGACACAGCAGAGCTACGGCTGCGCCGTCCTTCGCGGCGCGAGCTTCGCGAGGCGGAGCGCGCAAACGCGCAAGCCGAAGAGCGGATCCGCCAATCAGCTACGATTCCGGCCGTCACACAAGCCCAGAGCGAGCCTGAAGCTCCATTGGCTGGCGATGAGGCTCCAGTTGTGCCGCAGCGGCGCAGCGTATTGTGGGATTTCACTGCAGATAGCGAAGAGGTGCCATCGCCAGAAGATGCCTCGCAGGTGGCTGAAAATGAGCGCCATTGGGCGAGCTGGGCTGAGAGCGGCGTAAATGAAACCTCCGAATTTGAAGCTGAGGCAGCGCAGCGGCCGGCTCAAGCCATGGATGATGAAGCTGTAGCCACGCCAGAAGATCGCTGGCATGAAGGGCTAGCAGGGGATGAGGCTGAAGAGGATGAAGCTGCAGCTGGGGCTGAAGAAGTAGAAGCAGATGCACATCCGAGTGGCATATTCTCAGGATTTTTCGCTCACTTTGGTGAAGATGAAGCTGAGCCTGCTGGCGCTGCCACAAGTGAATTCGATTCGATCATCGCTGGCGAAGAGATTGCGCAGAGCGATTTTGTTGCGGTGGATCAGGATGCTGAGGCTCCAGCTCCCGTTCTTGAACGGCGCTCGGTATTTGATCGTTTCGAAGATGAAGAAGATAGTGCTAATTCTCCAGAGCCGCTAGATACGCCCGAAGCGCCCGATACGCCAGATGAGGCTTTTAGCTCGGATGAAAGCCAGGTGGATGCGGAAGCTGCGCCTGCCATTGAGGTGGATACCGAAGATTGTGATGCTGAGATAGATGCTGTAGTTTCCGATCTTGAGCCTGAAGTGGAGGTTATAGATTCGGCGCCTGAAGCAGATGATGCCGAAGCAATTAGCGAGCCTGATCCAGAAATGGAGCCAGCTCCTGAGGTTGAAGGCGTGCCAGAGCAGCTAGCTGAAGTAGCGCCTGAACTAGCGAGTTGGATGCCTGAGGCGCAAGCAGAGCCAGAGCCCGACAGTGGCATGCTTGAGAGCGCTGCAACTGCTGATGGCGAGGATCTAGAACCTGGTGCGGCACAAGATTCGGAAAACCCCGAAGAGCTTGAATCGCAGCTTGCCACGGAAGTTAAAGCTGAGGAAGCTAGCGATTTTGAATCGGAGCAAGGAGCCGGCCTCACGCCTGAAGCTCAAGATCCTGAGGCGGCCACCTCTGAATCAGAGCAATCCGAAAGCGAGGCTAGTGCCAAGGAAGAAGATAGCGTGGTGACGGTCAATGCTGGAGGTGGCGCCCGCTTTGGGTGGCTCGTGCTCCTGATTTTGATTGTGATCGGGGCGCTAATTGGCTATTTACTCGGCACCTGGATCAGCGCTACTTGGCTGAGTGCTCCAGCTCTTGGCCTGGATGCCGTAGTGGGATCAGTGCTGAATTTGTAGCGATATCCGTGTAGGATTTGTGAAATAAACGCTCTATCTGCAAGCTCACGCTTAAGCATTAAGGCTTTGGGTGCGAGCTGGCTATGGAAAGGATCCCGTGGCTGCCACACAAGAAGCTATTGATATTACGATCACTGCTGCTAGGGCTGCAGCTGAAATTAAAGCCACCTCTATCGCGGCTATTGACGTCTCGGAGCGGCTCGTGCTTACTGACACTTTTTTGGTGGTATCAGGCTCCACAGAGCGGCAAGTGCGCGCCATAGTGGATGCCGTAGAAGAGGCCGTGGAGAAGGCTGGGCATCCGCGGCTGCGCCGTGAAGGGCTTGACGGCGAGGCGCATTGGGTGTTGTTGGATTTTGGTGAGCTCATGGTGCACGTACAGCAAGAGGAAGACCGCGAGTTTTACGCGCTGGAAAAGCTCTGGGCTGATTGCCCAATAATCGAGTTGCCCGATGATATTCAAGCTGATCCCAGTGGGGGAGCTTCGCCTTTGGCTGGCTATTTCGATTTCTCAGGTTTGGGCAACTAAGGCGGCATTGTGGGCGTAAAACGGATTATTTTTTGGCGGCACGGCGAAACTGACGCCAATAAAGGGCTGCGGATTCAGGGGGCTATTGATGTGCCCCTTAATGAGCTTGGGAAATCTCAGGCTCGTGGCGCTGCAGCGCAGCTTGCCCAGCTCGAGCCCACGCGTATTTATTGCTCAGATCTTTCACGGGCGCGCCAAACTGCTAGCGAGCTGGCTGCTTTGACTGGCTTAGAGCCGGTGGTAGATAAGCGGCTGCAGGAGCGAAATTATGGCGAGTGGGAGGGGCTTACTGCGGCGGAAATTGCGCAGCGCTGGCCAGATCGCTTGGAGCGGTGGAAGCTGGGCGGCGAGCCAGGGTTGAGTATTGAGACGCGTGAAGCTTGTGGGCTGCGAATGGCGCAATGCGTGAATGAAGCTGTGGCGGTAGCGGATGCGAGTGAATGCGATGAGACGTTAGTGTTTGCGAGCCACGGGGGAGCGATCACGTGCGCTATCACTACGCTTTTTGGTTTAAATCCTTCACAGTGGCAGGGGCTGCGGGTGCTGGACAATTGCCATTGGGCGATGCTGATTCCGCGCTTTGATGCTAATCCGCAGTGGCGGCTGGTGATGTATGATCGCTGGAATGCTGTGACTACTGATGTGGAGTATGGCTGGGAGAAGGCATAGCTCGGTTTGAGTGGCGGGCGCAAATACTGGCTCATTTTAGAAAACGTGGCTTAGAGCACTGCCTGTAAGTTGGCGATTTTGCCTGGCTATGAGTATCATTAATGAGTCCGAGGGGCATTGGCGCAGTTGGTAGCGCGTCTCCATGGCATGGAGAAGGTCAGGGGTTCGAATCCCCTATGCTCCACAGGGACGAAAAGCGAGCGAAATGAGAAAAGCTCGCTTTTCTTATTCTCGAGCTTGAGGAAGCTGTGCGCAAGCCGCAAGCTTGCTGGCACTAATAAGCTCAAAGTTTCGATTTTTCAATGTTTTGAGCTTTTATTTTTGCCGGTAATGACTAAAATAATGACTAAATTTGGGTTGAGTTGAGCAAAGAAAACCCAGCACGCTTCAGTAGGAGAGATTATGGCGAGCGCAGTGGAACGCGAGATCGGCACAGTGTTGTTTGACGTTGGGGCTGTGTTGGTGGATTGGGTGCCAGACTTTGCCGATGTGCGCCGGGTATTTTCTTTGCCGCTCCAGATCGCTGACGAGCAACTGGCCACCGCCTTCTGGAAGTATCGGCCGTACTACGATGAAAGCTCGAATGCCGGTGAATATTGGGCGAAAGTGCTTGCTGCGTTAGATTTGCCTGCGCCTAGCGCCACGAGCGTCACAGATATGGAGCTAATCGACTGGCGCGATTGGTCTCGTGACATTCCAGAAAGCATTGCGTTGGCTAGTGATCTTGCCGCCCAAGGAATTCGGCTCGCCGTGCTTTCCAATGCGCCACTTTGTTTTTCCAAGCGTTGCCGCGGGCAAGAGTGGGCCCGCTACTTCGATGAGATGGTGTTTTCCGCAGAAGTAGGAGTAGCGAAGCCAGCGCCGGAAATCTATGAAATTATCTTGCGCCGCCTCGATCTACCAGCCGCCAAGGTGCTTTTCTTTGACGATTCGCCAGTTAATATTGCTGCCGCTGCCGCCGCTGGCCTGCAAACTCATCTCTGGCAAAGCGCAGCCGCCGCTCGCGAGTTCCTGGCCTCCCACGGGATGTGAGTCGCAGCGCGATTGGGTGAGGCGGAAGTTTCCATCTCAAACCGGTGAATCCACCTGGCATGCTATGAGTATGGAGATTTCGTGAGCCAGACATATCTTAATCTGAAAAAAGGGCTGGATCGCAAATTGCGATCCAGCCCCAGAGAGCTTGCGCTTACTGCCTTACTCGGCGGCTGCAAATGCTTTGTTGAAGCGGGTAGCCAACTTGCTCTTGCGCTGCTTGGCCTGATTCTTGTGAATCACGCCCTTGCTCACGGCCACATCGAGCTTACGGCTTGCCACGCGCAGCCACTTCTCGGCGTCTTCGGCGTTGCCAGCTTCGATAGCTTCACGGGTCTTGCGCACGTAGGTCTTGAGCTCGCTCTTGTAGCTCTTGTTACGCAGGCGGCGCTTCTCGTTGGTCTTGATGCGCTTCTTTTGCGACTTAATATTTGCCACTTCTTATACTCTTTCGTTTGTTGCGGCTGCGCTCATTTTGTAGCGTAGCCACAGGTTTCGGCTGGTTGAGGGATCGCCGTATCTGGACTGCCAGGCGTGGGGCGCCCGTGGAAAATAGATCCGGCTTGGCCTCGCACCCAGCCAGGTGCAAAGTCCAAAAAGCAATATTACCGGCGCAAAGCCATGATTCCAAGCTGCACAGCCATGCACGCCCTGCGGCCTTCGTCACGAATCATATTGATGTAGCTTACGGATTGCACTGATCACAGCTTTGAAACGATCCGCTGGCAAGGCTGCGCCTTCGCGGCGAATCTGGCTCTCGTGCACCACCCAAATAATACTCAGCTTTGCCTCGGAGGGGCGGCCCTCTGCATCCCAGGCTCCGGTGCCCAAGTCAATCCACCAAGTGCCAAATTCGTCTTTGCGTATGCCCTGATCTGCATGGTCTTTAGAGGTGAGCTGCACGAAAAATACGTACTCGCCTTCCATTCCCACTACCAGCACTGGGCGGTCTTTGCCGCGCCCATCGTGCTCCTCATATGGCACCCAAGTCCACACCACTTCGCCCGGATCAGGCGCAGCATTAGAATGTGGCCGATAAGAAAAATCCGGCAAGCCAAAGCGCTCCACGGGCCACTCTATAGGTTCGCTGCCAGGGCTAGGAAAGTGCGGTGACGAAGGCGCCTTAGCTTGGGCGGGATTCGCATTTTGCTGGCGCCGCACCTTCAATTCGCGTCGCCAGCTATCCAGGCCTTCGTGCTTTAAACTATGAAGCGTTTTGCGCCCCAGTGCCGTCATGCCGCTGCGTGCGGCGGATTTGAATAGATCAAAAAATGCCATTGCTACTCGTCAAGATCCTGGAAACTGGTGTTGCGCTCAGAAGCGAAGAGCATGTCTGTGAGCTCCACATGCACTTGCTCCACGCGCGGAATATCACGCAGCGTGACCGGGGAGTCGGCCGAGGTTTCGAGAATGAGCGTGCCGCAGCCAAATACGCGATCTATCAGCGAGCGATTGTAAGCCACGTTAGAGATGCGGGAAAGCGGGATGTCATGCCCGTTTTTGTTGAAAATACCGCTGCGGGTGATGATTCGGCGATTTGTGATAGTGAAAGTGGTGGTGATCCATTTCAGCCATGGAATGAAGAAGACGATAATCACCAGCACCACGCCGAGAATTCCGAGCATCCATTGCCCCCAGGGGAGCACCGAATCGGGCATATACACGAGCCCCACAGCCACGGCAGCCAAAATCAGAACCGTGGCAATGATGTTGAGCAGGATTATTTTAATGTGCTCATGCATGTGGCGCAGCACGCGCTCATCGGTACTGAGGAGTTTTTTTGAGATAGTCATAGCCCTATTCTGGCACAGTTTTTCGCGCAGAGCCTGGCAACTGACTGGCTTGAGGAGAGCTGCTAAAAGCCATCTGGATAAAACGGCACGCCAGAAATAGAGATTAGCTGGCGTATTTAGGGCTTTAATCTGTTTTGGGTGGAGCTGGGAGTGTAAAATTATGCCGGAATATATATTCTCAACACCTATAAATGAAAGGATCACTATGGCAGGCACGATTCTGGTGGCCGGCGGAGCAGGCTATATTGGTACGCACACGCTGGTTTGCTTGTATGAAGCTGGATACAAGGCGGTGTGCGTAGATAACTTCGCCAATTCAGTGCCTGAGGCGATGCGCCGCACTGAGGAGCTGGTGGGGGAGAAGATTCCCACCTATGCTCTCGATGTGCGCGATAGTGAAGGGCTCAGCAAAATATTTGACGAGCATCAGATTGATGGCGTGATCAATTTTGCTGGGCTTAAAGCGGTGGGCGAATCGGTGGCGAAGCCAATCGAATACTACGAGGATAACCTCGATTCCACGCTCTCTATTTTGAAAGTGATGGAAGCCCACGATTGCAACCTGATCGTCTTTAGCTCTTCGGCCACTGTGTATGGCATGGACGCCGTCTCGCCACTCAAAGAGACACTCCCGCTGGGAACACCCACGAATCCATATGGGTGGACGAAATTCATGAACGAGCAGATTCTGCGCGACGCCTGCGTGGCCAACGAGCAGCTTTCGGCCGTGCTGCTGCGCTATTTCAACCCGATCGGGGCGCATCCGAGCGGGCGGATCGGCGAGAATCCGAAGGGGATTCCGAACAATGTGATGCCATATATTTCGCAGGTGGCTGTGGGCAAGTTGGAGAAGTTCCATGTATTTGGTTCGGATTATGCCACTGTGGATGGCACGGGTGTGCGCGACTATATCCACGTGATGGATCTGGCTGCGGGGCACGTGAAAGCTATCGCATATGGGCTAAAGGTAAAAGGTTCGGTGGCGATTAATCTTGGCACCTCGCATGGGTATTCGGTGATGGAACTCATGCACGCTTTTGAGAAGGCGAGCGGAGTGGAAATCCCGTATGTGGTGGATCCGCGGCGCCCAGGTGACGTGGATGCAGTCTTCGCTGATGCATCGCTGGCTAAGGAGCTGCTTGGCTGGGAAGCTCAGTACGGGATTGATGAGATGGTGCGTGACGCCTGGAATTGGCAAAGCCAAAATCCGAATGGTTACGAAGAATAAGACGTGATCGAAGCGTGCTTCATTCTGCTTTGCGGGAGTGGATTATGGTGATTCTATGATCCGCTCCCGCATATTTTCAATATTTTAGAAACTGCATTCTTGCGTAATTGTAGGCAGCATTTTTCCTGCTCAGAGCGTGTGGCGTAATACACTTATTTTAAGTGTAAATAATGTGCCTATATCTGCGCCGATCCACGGGGTGATAGCAAGGTAGGCACATCGTTTCGAAATGCAGTGAAGAAGCCGCATTCGGAAAGGAAGGGCACTGTGGCCTACAACATTACCCCATGGCAGCCAGGCACCCTGGCTAGCAACCTCGATCACGCAGGGGTAAGCCGGCGTGACTTTATGAAATTCTGCGGCGGCTTAGCAGCGATTTTTGCTGTGGGAACCCCAGTGACGGCGCAGGCAGCGCAGCTTGAAGAAAAGACGCAAAAGCTCGCACAAGAGCTTGGCGCCGTCACGAAACCAAACGTAGTATGGTTGCAACTCCAAGAATGCACCGGCTGCATGGAATCCACGCTCCGCTCGGCAGGCACCACCGTGGAAGAAGTAGTGCTCAATTTGATGAGCGTGAATTACAACGAACTCGTGATGGCAGCCGCCGGCGAAGCTGCTGAAAAAGCGCTTGAAGAAACCAATAAAGAGCCCCATATTCTCGTCGTAAACGGTGCCATCCCCACCAATGATGACGGCATCTACTGCACGATTGGCGGCAAGAGCGCTGAGCAGGTGCTGCGCGAAGCAGCAGAAAACGCCACAGTCATACTCGCTGTGGGCGCCTGCGCGGTATTCGGCTCGGTACAGGCCGCAAAGCCTAACCCCACGGGTGCTCGCGGCGTGGATGAAATCATCCACGACAAGCCAGTAATCAACGTCTCTGGCTGCCCACCAATAGGTGAAGTAATTACGGCCACCCTCGCCTATATCCTCACGCACGGCAAAGCCCCGGAGGTCGACGGAGAAGGCCGGCCGCTCTTCGCATACGGCCAACGCATCCACGATTCATGCCCACGCCGCCCCCACTTCGATGCAGGCCAGTATGTGCGCACATTCGATGACGCCGGCGCTCGCGAAGGCTGGTGCCTATACGACGTGGGTTGTAAAGGCCCAAGCACATTCTCGCCATGCCCAATCGTGCAGTGGAATATGAAAGCTGGCTGGCCGATCGGCGCTGGCCACCCCTGCATCGGCTGCACCGAACGAGATTTCTTCGACCGCTTCACTCCTTTCTACAATGTGTTGCCAAACGTGCCCGGATTTGGGGTAGAAGGTACAGCTGAAAAAGTGGGCTGGGGGCTCACTGGAGCAGTAGCAGCCGGCGTCGCCGTACACGCCGGCATCACGGCGGCCCGCAAAGCAGCCGACAAGAAAGGCGCAGAAGGCACGCCAATGAGTGTATTCGGCGAAACCCTGACTGCTGAAGCAGCTGGCCCCGCCGTCACCAAAGAAGAATCCACCGCGGCCGAAGCTGCGCCAAGTGAAAGTGAGAAGTGAGAATGGCTAGCGAAAAAGTAGTGATAGATCCGCTTACCAGGATCGAAGGCCACCTGCGCATCGAGCTCGAAGCTGAGGGCGGCAAGATTACGAACGCTTGGAGTGAAACCACTCAATTCCGCGGCATCGAGACGATCGTGAAAAACCGTGACCCACGCGACGTATGGGCTTTCGTGCAGCGCATTTGTGGCGTGTGTACCTCAGTGCACGCCATAGCTTCTATCGTGGCTGTTGAGAACGCTATTGGCTCCAACGTGCCTGAGAATGCGAAGCTGATTCGCTCGCTGGTGATGGGCTCTCAAGAGATTCAAGACCACGTGATCCACTTCTATCACCTACATGCACTCGACTTCGTGAACGTGCCCAGTGCAGCCCAAGCGGATCCGCAGGCCACCCTAGATTTTGCGAATTCGATCGGCTCCACTTGGCGGGGCAACACCCTCAAACGCTTCACCGAAGTACGAGACACCGTACAAGCCATCCTCGATTCAGGCCAGCTTTCGGTGTTTACCGGCGGCTACTGGGATCACCCTGGCTACAAACTGCCGCCAGAAGCAAACCTGATGGCCGTAGCGCATTATCTAGATGCACTCGAATTCCAGCGTTCCATGATCCGAATAAATACGGTGTTTGGTGGCAAAAACCCACACCCTAACTTCCTCGTGGGTGGGATGGCTAGCTCTATTGATCCAGATGCGAGCGAATCCGTGAACCAAGTGCAGATGGATCAGATCAATGATTGGATCAACGAAACCATCGAGTTCGTAAACGAATGCTACCTGCCAGATGTGATGGCCATTGCCGGAGTGTACAAAGAGTACTTCGATATCGGCGCTTCCCACCCGAACTATTTTGCAGTGGGCCAAGCCGGCGCCACCTTCGCTGGAGATCCCGCCACAGCGCGCATCTCGAATTCTCATACGCGCGTGAAGCCCGGCGTGATCCTCGACGGCGATCTCACTAAAGTGCTACCTTTCGATCCCAAGCTCATCTCAGAGTATGTCACCTCCGCGTGGTACAGCTATTCCGTGGGTGACGACAAAGCGCTCACCCCTGATATGGGCGAGACCGAAGTGAACTATACTGGCCCGAAGCCCCCATTTGAATGGCTTGGTAACGGCGAAAAATACACTTGGTGTAAGGCGCCACGCTACGATGATCACCCAATGCAAGTGGGCCCAGTGGCGCGCGTGCTGCTCGCTTATGCGCAAGGCGACGAGCGCACCAAGGAAATCGTAGATAGCGCAGCAGCCACCCTCGGAATTACGCTCGACCAAATCAACTCCACCATGGGCCGCACCTTCGCTCGCTGCGTGGAAGCCGTCACTTCGGCAGAGCATCTGCGCGAAGATTTCGACACGCTACAAGCCAATATCAAGGCCGGAAATATCGACGTCTTTGACCCCTCCAAGTGGGAGCCCAGCTCCTGGCCTGAAGAATGCAGTGGCTTCTCGCTCGTGGAAGTGGCGCGTGGCAACCTCAGCCACTGGGTCACTATTAAAGACGGCGTAGTGGATCGCTACCAGGCCGTGGTACCCACTACCTGGCTTGCTGGCGGGCGTGACGCTAAGGGGCAAGTGGGCCCTTACGAGCAGTCGCTACTATACGGCGATCACCCGCTCGTGGATCCCAAGGCTCCGCTTGAACCGCTGCGTACCATCCACAGCTACGATCCATGCATGAGCTGCGCGGTGCACGTGATAGATCCCGAGGCTGATGGTGAGGGCGTATTCGGCGTCACCAGGGCTGCCAGCGTGGAAAGCTGTGGCTGCGGCGAAAGCTGCGGCTGCGCCGGCGAGAGCGAAATCTTTGAGAACACAAAGGCAAAGCAGGCGGTGGCGGCATGAGCAGCGAACTCCTTGAAGAAACGCCACAGGGCGTGGGTGCGGGAGGCGCTGCAGTGCCTGCTGGCTCTTCTGAAGATCTCAACACTCCTGCAGGCGAACTGCAATTCAAGGCCTTCCGTGGCGAAAATGAATTCATCGAGATAGGCGGAGGCTTCAATATTGGGCGCGTGAGCATGCGCCGCCTGCTCACCATGGCAGCAGTGAGCCCAGAAGATTCCACTGATGCCGCGGATTTAGCTTTGCGCCAAGCTGTAGAGCGCCTGATCCCCGGAGCAAAAGCCCGTACCGTGCCAGCTAGCGATTTTGAGCCGCCGGTGGATCACAAGTATTCGATCGCTCGGGTGCAGGATTTCGAGACCACCGAGGGGCAGTTTCACGATGAGATTATCGTGCGCGGCGATCTTGAGGCCGTGATGAACGTGGCACAGCCTAAGCGTGAAATTCGCACGCTACTGCGTAAGAATGCGCAGATGGCAGCCACTCGTGGCTATCGCTGCCTGGGTGTGGCAGCCTCGCGAATGAACCCAGATGGTTCAGCCAAAGAATTCAATATGGAGGGCTTCATTAACGTGCGCCCGGTGAGCGCTGAAGTGGCGCGAGCGAGTGACGCCGAGGCTGGCCCGAAAGATTGGGTGCAGTTAAACCTGTGGAGCGGTTTGCTGCGTTTCTTGCATTGGCTTAATGTGGGCCTTATTTTCTTGCTTTCCTGCACGGGCTATTACATTATGGATCCATTCTTTGGCGATAGCTTCTTCCGTGGTATTGAGCCAGGCTATTTAATGGGTGTGTTCCGTTTCGTGCACTTCGTATGCGCCTTCACTTGGCTCGCTGTTGGCGTGGTGCGGCTGGTGCTTGCCTTCGTCTCTAAAGATCGCTACATGCGGTGGAGCACGTTTTGGCCACTTAAGAAGAAAGAGGATCTAACCTACCTTAAGGAGACAGCGTTGCATTATCTCTTCCTCAAAGACGATGCTCCGCTTTATCTAGCGCACAATCCGCTGCAGCAGCTCACATACACAGGCATTTACGTGATTGGTTTCTTCCAGATGCTCACTGGCTTGTGCTTGTATGGCTTGTATCATCAGACGAACCCAGTTTGGCAATTTTTTGCGATGCCAACGGCATGGCTTGGGATTCCGGCAGTGCGCTTAATTCACACCATGATTATGTTCCTTTTCTGGGCTTTTGTGATCGCGCATATTTATCTCGCCTTCCGTGCCGATTCCTTGGATCGACACGGTGGTATTTCGGCGATGGTGGGCGGCACGGTGTGGCTGCGTCGCGGCTCTCAGCCGGTGGATGCACCAGAGGTGTGATTGCCTGAATTAGATCAGGGCGGAGTAGTGGGGCATATCCCGTTACTCCGTCCCTGCCATTAAGGACACTATGAATATCACAGTATTAGGTGTAGGCAACCCGATCATGGGTGACGACGGCATTGGCCTCGAACTGCTTGCTCGCGTAAAGCAAGCTTGGGCCTCCTGCGGGGGATCAGGATCTGCCACTATTGATTTTATTGACGGGGGCACTGCCGGCATGGAGCTCGTGCCGGTGGTGCAAGATGCTAATCGTTTGTTGATTCTTGACGCTGTGGCGCCAGGGGAGGGGCGGAATCCTGGCCAAGCAGTGCAGATCGATGGGGATCAAGTGCCGCGTTTGCTCAGCACTAAGCTTTCTCCGCATCAAGTGAGTTTGCTCGATGTGCTCACGGCGTGCCGTTTGTTGCGCACTGAGCCCGAAGTGGTGACGGTGGTGGGGGTAGTGGCAGCCGATGTGGACCTGCGCTTGGGGCTATCAGAGCTTGCTGCTTCCAGCCTTGATGCCGCCACCAAGCTAGCCACATCAGTGATTAACGATTGGGTTTCTTAGGTGTCCCATTCCACCCAGGCCACATTAAATTCCCGGCCATGAGTAATATTTCCGGTGGGAGCGGCGCATTCTGGGCAGCGCAGCGCAAAAAACTCGTCTATCTCCACGTCACGCTTGCAATTCGGGCACCCGACTGTGGCTGGCACTTCTTCTAGCTGCAGCTCGCAGGTTTGCCTGGATTCGGCGTCACAAAAAAGGCGATGCCCATCAATCGCTATTGGCCAAGCGCCATAGAGCGCCTCGGGCACTGCGCCGCTTTGGGCACCCACTTTGAGCGCCACTACCCGAATGGCGTGTGCGCCGGCCTCGCGCGCGGCCTGCTCCACCACATCCACCACAGATGCCAATAGACTAAGCTCATGCATAGCTCTATTGTGGCAGAAGTGGCGAAGGCTGGGGCAAATGAAAATTGATTTAAACGCGATAGTGGATCCTTATGATGCGCGCGTGGTGGTGACGCCGGGACTGGAAGGCTCGCCACTGCAGGCATGCTTTGATCTGGTGGGTTTGCCGCGCGTGGAAGGGATGCTCATTGGTAAAACTGCTGCTCAGGCCGTGGATATCACGGAGCACCTGTGTGGGATTTGCCCAGCTGCTCATCATCTTGCCGGTACTCGCGCGCTCGATCAACTGCTAGATTCTAGGGAGCCAGTGCCCGATGTTGCGCAAGCCGTGCGCCGGCTATTGCATTATGGCTCTCATTTGGAACAGCATGCATTGCGGTTTGCGCCACTAGATCGGGAAGTGGCGATAGAGTTGCGCAGCTTTGGCAAGCAGGCGATGGCGGCAGCTGGTTCGCCAGGGCATTTTCCAGTGACGGCGCTGCCAGGGGGAGTGGCGCGCCTGCCTGATGCCGCGCAGCTGCGGGCACTAGCAAAGGCGGCACAGGGCGCGATTGTGGCCGCTGGGCGCGCCTGCGAGCTGGCTTTTGCTGGCACTGAATCCACTTCAGGATTTAGCGGAATAAACGTGGCTTTGGCTGATTCGGCCCGAGTGCCAGATTTGCTGGGCTCGCACGTGAAATCGGTGGCAGAATCTGGCGAGCAATTGCTTTTCGAGCCTGCTGATCGTTGGCCAGAGCTAGTGGCGGAGGCGATACCTGGAGAGATAGCTCCAAAGCCTTATTTGGTGCCTTTTGGTGAGCAAGCGGGCTACTATCGCGTGGGCCCGGCAGCGCAGCTTTCGATTGGTGAGCTAGGCACCCCGCTCGCGGCGGCTGCGCAAGAGCGCTGGCTGGCGAGCCCGCGTTCGGCTCTCGCTGCTCGCGCCGTCATCGCGCTACACTGCGCCGAAGCGATCAGCCTCATCTGTGAAAAGTGGACACCCGGACTCGACCCCCATGTTCAGTGTGCACACGGGGGGCAGGTACAGGAGCTCACTTTGCGGGCGGGCACGGCCACAGGGCTTGTGGATAGCCCGCGCGGCATTCTGGAACACACCTACACCTTAGATACCAGCGGCGTGGTGACGGCGGCGCGGATTCTCACGCCCACAGCTCAAAATGAGCCATGGCTGGGGCAGCTGCTCACTGCCGCACTGGCTAGCGCTCGAAGTGAAGCCGAGCGTGAAGCAGCGCTCGAAGAATCTATCCGCGAGGCCGATCCTTGCTTGCCGATTTCTTCGGCACCGAAAGGCACAATGAGCCTCAGAGTTGATATTCTGGATTAAGCATAACCCGTTGCGAGTTTCGGAGCGTTAAGAGCGCCCGAGCCGCGCAGGCTGGCGTTGGTATGAGTTTGGAAGGTACATAAATGTGTGTAGGAGTACCGTGTGAGATTGTGGAAATCCACGAAGGCGCGATGCCCACAGCCGTGATCGACGTGGCTGGCACGCGGCAAGAGGCCTCGCTCATGTATTTGCCTGAGGCCCAGGTGGGGGATTACGTGCTGATCCAGCATGGTTTCGCCGTCACGCTGCTCACCAAAGAAGAGGCTGAAGAATCCTTCAAAGCTTGGCAAGAGATCGGCGTGATTGGTGACGACGGTGCGCCGCTTGCGAGCGCGGCGGAGCAGTTTCCGCTTATATAGCGATCAGCGCTACGCTACTGGGCGAAAGAGTGCTCGGCGTCAGGAAATTCGCGCCCGCGCACGGCCGCCAAATAAGCATCTGTAGCTCGGCGTAGCTCAGCACCCACTTCGCCAAAACGCTTAGCAAACTTCGGCTGCCAATCGCCCATGCCAGCCATATCGGTCCAAACTAACACTTGCCCATCAGTGCCAGATCCAGCGCCAATCCCGATAGTGGGAATCGCCAGCTCCGCCGTCAAAGCGGTAGCAATCGGCTCTGGCACCATCTCAAACACCACCGCAATCGCCCCCGCCTCCTGCACGGCGAAAGCGTCAGCGCGCAGCTGCTCCGCGCCGGCGCCCCGGCCTTGCACCCGATGCCCGCCGAGCGCATTCTCGGCCTGCGGCGTAAAGCCCACATGCCCCACCACAGGGATACCGGCGTCACTAATCGCCTTAATTGCTTCGGCGCGGCGCACCCCGCCTTCAAGTTTCACGGCAGCGGCTCCGGCCTTCACCAGCGCAATTGCGGTACGCACCGCCTGAGCAGGGGATTCTTCGTATGAACCAAAAGGCATATCGCCCACCACAAAGGTGTGTGAGGTGGAGCGCGCCACGGCTCCAATGGCCACGAGCATATCGGAGAGCGTGACAGGGATGGTGGATGAATAGCCGAGCATGGTGTTGCCGTAGGAATCGCCCACAAGGATCATATCCACGCCAGCTTCATCAAAGATCTTGGCGGTGACGGCGTCGTATGCGGTGAGCATCGTGATGGGCGTGCCCTCGGCTTTCATCTGTGCGAAATGGTGTGCGCGCATTTTGGCGGCCATAATCTCTCCTTCACAGCATTGTTCCTCTCTATTCTAGGCTCTCGTTCGGTAGACTGATAGCGCAATAGGGAAAAGCATGGGCTCGATACGCAGGAGGCTCAATGGATCGGCAAGAAGAACACGTGCTGCGCACAATTCAAGATCGCGATGTGCGTTTTATCCGGCTGTGGTTCACAGACGTAGCTGGCACGCTGAAAGCGGTAGCAATTCCGCCCGCGGAGCTCGAAGGTGCATTTAATGAAGGCATCGGTTTTGACGGTTCGGCGGTGCAAGGGCTCACGCGCGTGCACGAATCCGATATGCGGATCTGCCCAGATGCTTCCACGTTTTGCATCTTGCCCTGGAGCGAGGCTGATGCCACCGAGGCACGGATCATCTGCAATATTGCCACTCCAGAAGGGGAGCCGGCCCGGAGCGATCCGCGCTCAGTGCTGCGGCGGGCCACAGAAAAAGCGCAGGCGATGGGTTTCACTTTCTATGTGCATCCCGAGATCGAGTTCTATTTGTTTGAGCCTGAATCCGATCCTGCGAATGAGCCAGTGCCGATCGATCGCGGCGCTTATTTCGACAACGTCTCGCGCTCGCGGGCGCGTAATTTCCGCTCCAAGGCGATTAAAGCGCTCGAAGAGCTGGGCATCTCGGTAGAGTTCTCACACCATGAAGCTGGCCCAGGCCAAAACGAGATTGATTTGCGGGTGGCTGATGCGCTCTCTATGGCCGATGATGTGATGACCTTCCGGGTGGTGATGGATCAGGTGGCACTTCGCGAAGGAGTGCAGGCGAGCTTCATGCCTAAGCCACTTATTGATCATCCCGGCAATGGGATGCACACGCATTTTTCGCTTTTTGAAGGCGAACGCAATGCTTTCTTTGATCCCACTGGTGAATATCTGCTTTCTGATACGGCCCGCAAATTCGTGGCTGGCTTGCTCCGCCATGCCCGTGAGATCACGGCTATCACGAACCAGCATGTGAATTCCTATAAGCGGCTCTGGGATGGTTTCGAGGCGCCGGCGCACGTGGCTTGGGGTAAAAACAATCAGAGTGCGCTAATCCGGGTGCCCTCGATTTTGGCGCAAAAGCCGCGCAGTGCCCGCATCGAGTATCGAGCAATCGATTCAGCGGCAAACCCCTATCTTGCCTATGCGGCTATCCTCAATGCTGGGCTTGCTGGTATCGAAAATGATTATGAGCTGCCTGAGCCAGTGGAGAGTGACGTGGCTGCGCTGAGCGAGCTAGAACGCGCGGCTTTGGGTATCGCTCCGCTTCCGGCGTCACTCGATGAAGCAGTGCGTGAAATGAAAAAGAGCGAGCTGGTGGCGGCCACTTTGGGCGAAGATACTTTCGACTATTTCGTGCGTAATAAACGCCACGAATGGCAGCAGTATCGGCGGCAGGTCACGCCTTTTGAACGCAGCAAGTTTTTAGGCTGGCAGTAGCTTTCTGAGGGGTGACGGCGTGGCGCGAGTGGAATCGGAGCAAGCGCAGCTGGTGCGGGCTGGGTTTTTAGATCCAGCGCGGGCGCAGCAGCTGCTTTCTGATGCTTCGCTCGCTGGCATTGATCGCGGGTGGCTTCTCGATCATCTTTCAGAGGTGGGTGATCCAAATGAGGGCTTGCTGGGATTTATTAGATTGCGAGAAGCAGCGCGTGCGGCTGGTGCTGGGGCGCAGCGGGAATTGGCGGGCGTGGTGGCTCAGCCTAAAGCAGCCCAGCGGCTGTTTGCGATTCTTGGCTATTCACATCCACTCAGCGACCAGCTGATGCGAGACCCTGCCTACGTGCATATTTTGCGAGATGAAAAAGTGGGGGAGGAGCCGTTCGCCACCACCCTCGAGGGGGAGCAGGCGAGTGCGCTCGCGGCTGTGCATGCCAAGCCAGCAGCCAATGGCGCGCAACCGGTGAGTGATTTTGCTGAGGCTGAAGGCGTGAATGCGATGCGGGCGCATTACTGGTATCGCATCGCTCAAGTAGCTGCGGAAGATCTCGTGACGGCGAACGTGGTGGCTGCGATGCCGCATGTGAGCGGGGCAATTAGCGATATTGTGGGTGGTGCTCTTGAAGCTGCGCTGGCGGTGGGGCGAGCCGTGATTCCTGACGCGCAACGAGTAGGGCTGGCTATTATTGCGATGGGCAAAACGGGCGCTCGCGAGATCAACTATATTTCAGACGTTGACGTGGTGTATGTGGCGCGCAGCCTCGATCCTTCGCTTCCGGAAGCGCAGATGATTGAGATTGCCACCCAACTTGCCACTTTTGTTGGCAAAGCGGTGGCGAGCACCGGTTATGATCAAAAGCCGCTGTGGGAACTCGATGCCAATCTACGCCCAGAAGGTAAAGATGGCCCGCTGGTGCGCACCCTCGAATCTCATCTGGCGTATTACAAGCGCTGGGCTAAAGATTGGGAGTTCCAAGCCCTACTGAAGGCTCGCCCGATCGCTGGCGATATGGAGCTAGGCGGGCAATACGTGGATGCCATGCGCCCAATGGTTTGGAATGCAGCTGGGCGTGAAAACTTCGTGGAGGATTCGCGAGCGATGCGCCGGCGGGTGGAAGATTTGGTGCCAGCCAAAGAGGCGCCCCGCCAGCTGAAGCTCGGCAAAGGCGGCCTTCGTGACGTGGAGTTCACGGTGCAGCTGCTGCAGCTCGTGCATGGGCGCACTGATGAAAGCTTGCGGATTCGCAATACGCTCTGGGGCCTGGAATCCCTTGCAGCCGGGGGATACGTGAGCCGAGGTGACGGCGAAAAGCTGGCGCATCATTATCGTTTCTTGCGAGCTCTTGAGCATCGCATTCAAATGCGCCGCTTTAAGCGCTCGCATCTCGTGCCCACGAGCGAGGTAGAGTTGCGCCGGATCGCGCGCACGCTGCATGGAGCGGGCGTGAGCACTAGCGATGAGTTGGAAAAGCTATGGCAATCAGTGCGCCATGATGTGCGCTTATTGCATCTTGCGATTTACTATCGCCCGATTTTGCCGCAGATGGCTAAGCTCAGCCCCGAAGCTGTGTCTCTCGATAAAGAAGCCGCTGGGGCTCGCCTCGCAGCGATTGGCTATCGCGATCCAGCAGGCACGCTGCGCCATATTGAAGCTCTTACGGCTGGAGTTTCGCGCACTGCTGCGATTCAGCGCCAGCTGCTGCCGGTGATGATCGGTTGGTTTGCGAGCGGCCCGAAGCCAGATCATGGTTTGAAATCATTCCGGGTGCTCTCAGAGATTATGGGGCACACTTCGTGGTATATGCGGTTGCTGCGCGATTCTTCGGCGGTGGCGGAGCGGCTCGCGCATGTGCTGGCTTCATCTAAATACGTGGCTGATGAGCTACCGAAACTTCCGGAGGCCATGAGTTGGCTCGATGATGACGCCTTGCTGGCTCCACGCACTCGGGATGAGCTCTATGCGGAGCTGGAATCGCTGCTCTCTCGGCGCACAAATCCGCTGGAGGTGGCGCAAGCTGGGCGGTATCTGCGCCGCAAAGAGTTGTTGCGTGCCGCGCTGGCCGATGCCACGCTGCGCCCGCCGGTCTCCGTCACCACCGCAGCAATTTCACATGCTGGCGATATCGCCGTAGAGGCGGCTGTGCGCGCAGCAATTCTTGAAGTGTGTGGTTCGGCGGAAGGCGCTGATTCTGTGCCGCTTGCTGTGATTGGTATGGGGCGCCTCGGCGGCGAGGAGCTCAATTATGCCTCCGATGCAGATGTGCTTTTCGTGTATGAGCCACGCCCCGGCAAAGATCTCGTGGCTGAAGACGAGCAGGCATTGGCGATAGCCAAGGCGGCAATGAGCTATATTTCGCGCAGTGACGCGGAGCCGGCCTTGCCGCTGGATGCGGATTTGCGCCCGGAGGGTAAGAACGGGCCACTGGTGCGCAGCTTAGATTCGCATCGCGAATATTACGAGCGTTGGGTGGATACTTGGGAGCGGCAGGCACTGTTGCGGGCCCGGGCTGTGGCTGGTGACGGCGAGGTGGGGGAGCGCTTCATGGCACTAGTTGAGCCTTTGCGCTACCCGGCCAATGGTGTGAGTGACGGTGAGGTGCGTGCGATTCGTGCGATGAAGGCTCGCGTGGAGCGGGAGCGGATGCCGCGTGGGGTGGATCCAGTGCGGCATCTGAAGCTGGGGCGGGGTTCGCTAAGTGACGTGGAGTGGACGATTCAGTTGCTCCAGCTGCAATTTGCTTGGAAGTGCCCACAGTTGCGCACACCCAGCACAGTGGCTGCGCTACGTGCGGCAGCATCAGCTGGGCTTATTGCTTCCAGTGACGCCGAAAAGCTCGAGGCGGCCTGGAGCTTTGCCTCAAAATTGCGCAATATGAACGTGCTGGCCACTGGGCGGATGAGCGGAGCCAAGGTGGATGTGCTGCCGCTTGAAGCCGACGAGCATGCGGTGGTGACGGCGCTAATGGGCTATGAGCGGGGTGCGGGATCGCAGCTTGATGAGGATTATTTGCGAGCCGCGCGCCAAGCGCGCGAAGTGGTGGAGCGGATATTCTATGGGTTGAACTGAGCTAGCTCAGCTGTTTTGAAAATCTTTCGATAAATTCGGTGGGGCTGATTGCCGGCACCGGGGAGTGGATGAAATCTTTCTTGTTTCGGGTGACGATGAAATCCGCGCCTGCACGTTGAGCAGTGGCTGCTTGGATTGCATCTTCGTAATCTGAAAAGTCGAGCCCAGCCGCGCCCCGTAGTTCTTTTTCAGTTAGCGATGAAATCGCGCAGGTGTATGCGATTGTTTCGATTATTTGCTCCGCTCGCTGCGAATCCATTTCCTTGCGCAGTATGTACATGATATTGGCGCATGAGAGCGCAGAAACTGTTCCTTCAAGTGCGCCACTTTAGCAAAGGTGAAGTATTAGTGCAGCATTATCAGCCCAAGGAGCTCTATCAGATAGAAAATCGAGCAACACGTTGGTGTCAATCAAGATTCTCATAGCGTGCTCGCTTCTCCGTGCGTATCACCTCGCGATCAGGAGTGTTGCTAATTATGCCACGGATCGAATCTATTAAAAATTCACGTTTCTTTGCGCTAGAGAGCAGATGTGCCCAGATTTTGCCATTTTTAGTGATGGCAATTTCTTCGCCAGCGTTGGCTCGCGAAAGATAATGCCCGAAGTTGTTTTGCACTTCGGTGGCGCTCACTACTGTCATAGCTCCTCAAAATTAGCTAATCAAACTGCCTTTATTTTAGCTAATTTCGGGTGACGGTGCTAGAGCACCTTGCTGAGGAATTCTTTGGTGCGCGAATTGTCCGTAGTTCAATTATCACTTGTTAAGTGTTTTTGAAACCGTCACCCAGTTATACCCAGGTTCGAGACGCGAGGTTTCAGGATTTGTGCTATAGCAGAACCAACCAGTGATAGTTGAATAGCAAGAGTCGCTGCCTTCAGGCGTATCGAAGCTCACCATTTCTTCCCCGGTGGCGGTATAACCGGTGATTTTGCCGTTATTTTCGATGTAAATGAGCTCATCTCCGTCAAACTCGTCTACAGATCCAGAATAGTCGTCTTGATTGCCCGTATATGGGTATGCCACTTCAAACATTGGTTCGCCTGATGTGAAATCGTAGAATTTATATACTATTTCGTTGCCTTCAGGGGCTGCTTCATATATGTAATAAAGCGATTCATTATCGTTGTCGTATTTTGATCCGGAAATCCATGGAGCAGAATCAGAAGCTGGAATTATTTCAGTGGCCTCGCCGGATTCGAAGTTGATTTTCCAATACGCGCCTTCGGCAGTGAAAAAACCTCTTGAATCTGCACTTTGGAATGGATCTGGATTCTCGGCAGCAGTGTTGGTGTAGAAAGAGTTTATATTCAGCTCGTTGAAAAAGCTGGGATTAGCGTAATGCATGATTTCATTACCAGATATATCAAGCATCCACGCGTCTGCCACAGTTTTACCGCCTTCAGCTATTAACCACACCAGGAATCGCTCATCGCTAAAAAGGATAGTGCACACTTTGGCGGCATCCAGATTGTTGCTGGCAATAAAAGAGCTTAGCTGCTTTGGCTGCTGCCCTCTGAGATCATAAGTTTGCCCGTTAAATTGCACAAAATCTCCGGTGATAAAAGCTGGATTATTGCGGAGCTCTTCTTTGCTGGCCGTCACCGATAGTAATGCGGCCGGAGAATTTGGCGTGTCTGCTTTATAAACTGCAATGGTGGCTTCGCCGTCCTTTGATGGGTCTGTTTCCTCTTGATATTCTTCCTTGTACAGATATGCGCTAAATTGGTCGACCGTGGCCACTCTCATATTGCCAGTCCAATTGCTGGCTCCCGCGATTTTTTCTAGATCTTTATAATCAAAAAACTCTATAGTTTTAGCTGAAATCAAATCTACTTGAAATACTTTGAAATCTTTTGTGCCTCCATCTTCGTCTTCGTCGGCGCACCAGAAGTAGATGTAGTTACTCTTATTGTGTTTGACAACACGAATATCTTCGCAAGAGGTGTTTAAAGGAGTGCGCCACTTTTCAGAAGTAGATCCGTATTCTTGGAACCATACTTCATCTTTTCCGAATAGCACTAATCCGCTGTTTATTGCATGATAATTACTATCGGTAATGCTTGGAATCTCATGTTCGGTTACTTCAGCCTCATAAGTATAGTCTGCAGCAGTGGGTTCTCCTGCAGCGCAAGTAGAGGTGGCTAACGCAAGTGTGCAAATGCAAAATAAGCTGCTCAAGCGGGCTCGAATAGTGCGTGAATTCTTCATGAGTTCTCCCAAATATGTGTAGCGCTTTCTGCTACAAAAATACTATCTGGGGGGGGCGTGCCCGCAAGAAGATTGCGCCTAATGAAGATTATTTGTGCGCGACGCGCCAAGCGCGCAAAGTGATGGAGCGGGTGTTTTACGGAATCAGATAGGGGCTAGCTGGCCACTAGATAATTAGCAAGAGCTCGGCGCACTAGTTCCGAGGTTTTCATATTTTCGGCCTTTGCGCGCGCCGTGATTGAAGCCCACAAAGAATCTTCAATACGCACCGAGTGCGCTCGCATCCGCTGATCTTCTAATTCAAAAGTGCGCGGATCGACTCGCTTGAAGCTGTAGCCTTTAAACCCGGATTCAGCTTCGTCGGCCCAGCGCTCCACATCAGCGTCGGTAAATTTTTCGCCAGTTTTTGCGGTATACGTTTTCATTTTGCCTCCTCCAGTTCTCGTTTAAATTGTTTAGTAGCCCAGTTTGCGTGAAAGATTAAAATTGATCCATCGGCTAGTTGCACCCAAACTAGCTCGATTTCGCGGCCGAATTGATCCACTCCGATGCCAGCAAATCGTGGCGGATATTTATCCGCATCCCGTTTTCTGCCAGCAGTAGCGATGAAGCGCGTTGAAAAAGCATACATAATCTCTTCATCATTTAGACTATGTTTGTGTGCTCTTTCGTGTATTACAACTTTCACGTATTAATTGTAATGGGTTTTCGAGGAGTTAGCTAGGGATTATTTACAGCACTTTGCTAAGGAATTCTTTGGTGCGCGGATGTTGAGTGTGGTCAAAGACTTCAGTTGGTGTACCTGATTCTACGATCACGCCCTCATCCATAAAGAGCACTTGATCTGCTACTTCGCGTGCAAATCCAATCTCGTGCGTCACCACCATCATGGTCATGCCATCGCGTGCCAGATCCTTCATTACCTGTAGCACTTCATTTACAAGCTCAGGGTCGAGAGCCGAAGTGGGTTCATCGAAAAGCATTAGTTCTGGATCCATAGCGAGCGCACGAGCAATGGCCACGCGCTGCTGTTGGCCACCAGAGAGCTGAGCGGGGTAGTGGTTAATGCGATCTGCTAATCCCACTCGATCGAGCAGCTGTATGGCGTTCGCACGTGCCTCAGTTTTTCCTTGATGAGCCACGTGCACCGGTGCTTCCATCACATTTTCAAGAGCCGTTTTGTGTGGGAAAAGATTGAAGCGTTGAAACACCATGCCGATCCGCTCGCGCTGCTTGGATATTTTCCGATCGTGCAGCTCGTGCAGCACCGTATCTTGGCCAGTGAGTGCCCCTTTGCGTTGATACCATGAGCGTTTGATTCCACCTGTGGGAGCTTGCACTTCACGCATGCCGAGCAGTTCGCCGTCAAGATAAATCCGCCCTGAGGAGATTGTCTCGAGCTGGTTAATACAGCGTAGTACGGTGGATTTGCCTGATCCTGATGGCCCAATCAGCACGCATACTTCACCTTTGGTGATATCGAGATCGATTCCTTTGAGCACATGCAGGTAGCCAAAGTATTTGTGCACGCCGCGTAGCGTCACCATCGCGGCTGTGTCGGTGGCCATCGGATGATGCTGAGGTGCTTTAAGGGCTTCGCTTATTGCTTCTTGGTTGGTACTCATGGCGTCACATCCATAAAACTATCGGAGCCAGCTGCGGCTAAGTCTTTTTCTTTCACACGGCGTTTCGGCTGAGCGTGTGATCCGCTGCCGGCCATGCCTTTGCCAAAGTGTTTCTCAAGATAATATTGGCCCACCATCAAGATTGAGGTGATAAGCAGGTACCAGATGGCAGCGTCGATCAGATAGGGTACCGGCATGTAATCTTGCCGGCTCATATTTTGTGCGGCTTTCGTGAGTTCCAAATTGAATGGCACGGCAGAGACGAGCGAGGTGGTCTTGAGCATTGAGATCGTCTCGTTCCCCGTGGGTGGCACAATCACACGCATTGCTTGCGGGATGATGATACGGCGCATAATCATCCCGCGTTTCATGCCTAGCGCTGTGGCAGCTTCCCATTGGCCAGCGTCCACAGAGTTTAGGCCAGCGCGCACGATTTCAGCTAGGTAGGCGCCTTCGTTTAGCCCGAGGCCAAGAATGGCTGCGGTGAGCACATTCCACAAAAGATAGATATCTGCTTCAAATAGTTTTGGCCCAAGCGGGATGCCAAGGCTAATCATCGGGTAGAGGGTGGGAAGTAAGCCCCAGAAAATGAGCTGGGTGTATATTGGTGTGCCACGGAAGAACCAAATATAAAACCACGCCACAGATTTCAGCACTGGATTTGGAGATTGGCGCATTATTGCCATCGTAATAGCTAGTACCACGCCGATGGCCATAGCGGCAACTGTGAGTAGCAGTGTGTAGCCAATTCCGCGAAGCAGCCGTGGGTCTAAGAAGTTTGCCCAGACCATATCCCAGTGGAAGTTCTCGTTGGTCACTAGGGAGGAGGTCACCGCGAATACAATAAATGCCACTACAATCACGGATACCAAGCGGCCGAGCTTGAAGACCGGGCGAGGCCGGTTGAGCTCAAAGTCATCTAGCATAGTGCGATCCAATCAAAATAGTGCGTACCTATCTAGGATACGGTGGCCTCTCTCAATAT
>R16__coassemble_1111_pt1 | contig 26681 bp, 20 predicted proteins | sample R16__metabat2_low_PE_013 | metagenome-assembled genome bin R16
TCCCTCTACACCTTCTTTTTTTATTCCCTTTTGTCCTCCTCTTCTTCTGGGGGGGGGGGGGTTGTTTCTGGTTTTCCCCTCTCCCACAAAACCCCCCCCCCCCCCCACCCCCATGTCCAACTATCCGAGACCCCCCTTTCCAACTAAGCTGCCCACCTAGCAAGGCCTTTCCAATCATTCACTGTTTTTGCGGCATAATATCGGCATGCTTAATCGAGATCCTTGGCACGAGAAGTTTGATGCCCTCACGCCAGAGCAGCTGCGAGCTGCGGGTTCGCTGAAATGGAGCGAGCCACAGGAGCCAGCTGGCGCAATCGGCATGTGGCTGGCCGAAATGGATTATGGCCTCGCCCCGGCGGTGGCTGATGTGCTGCACGCTGCTGCTCTCAGTAGCGGAATTGGATATGCCTGCGGGCGATTGTGCGAGGATGCGAGCGCGGCGGCGTTTGAATGGTATTGTGAAAACGCGGCAAGCAGCGGCTGTTTGGGCGGCCGCGCTGGTGACGGCGGTTTGGGTGCCGGTGCTGGCTTGAGTGACGCTCCGGGTGCCGGAACTGCCGCCGTCACGCCAGCGATCTACACCGTGCCCAACGTGCTCGGCGTGCTGGAACTCATGCTGAAAAAACTCATCCCAGCCGGCGCGCCCGTGATTGTGCCCACCCCGGCTTATATGCCGATGCTCACGATCCCGCCACGATTCGGGCATCCAGTGATCGAAGTGCCTTCGCCTGTGGGGGCAGACGGGCGCTACGAGCTAGACCTCGAGGCAATCGAGCGGGCGCTGCGCGAGCAGCACGCCAAGCTGCTGATCCTCGTGAATCCTTGGAATCCGGTGGGGCGGGTGCTTTCGCGCGCAGAGCTCGAGGCGCTCGATGCCGTGATGGCGCAGGCCCCGGATGCTCGCGTATTTGTGGACGAGATTCACTGCCCGCTAGTGCTCGAAGGCGAATTCGTGCCGTATGCTACGGTTTCGCGCAATGCGGCGCGGCAGGCGGTGACGGCGTTTGCGCCCACAAAAGGCTGGAATATGCCAGGGCTGAAAGTGGCGTATGCCCTGCTCAGCCAGCCTTCGGACGCACAGACGCTAGAGCCAGAATGGAGCTCTTTCTCAGAGCTTGTGCCCACTGTGGGCCTGCAAGCGGCGGTGGCGGCTTGCCGAGATTCGCGCGATTGGCTTGCGAGCGTGAAGGAATATCTGCGGGGGAACTGCGAATATTTTGCGCAGCGAGTAGCGAAGCTGCCCGGAGTGAAAGCTGCGCCGATTGAGGGCACTTATATTGAGTGGCTGGATTTTTCGGGGGCTGTGGGCGCGGGAATGATTCCTGCTGGTGTGGCGCCGGCGAATTGGGTGCTGGAGCATGCCGGCGTGGCGCTCACTGATGGAGCTGCGTGCGGGGCGGGCTACGAGAATTATGCGCGGATTATTTTGGCTTGCCCGCGCCCGGTGCTGGCGCAGGCGCTGGATCGGATCGAGCAGGCACTGCGAGGGGAGTGACTCTGGGGTGGCCAGTGGGGGGGGCGAGTCACATGGCCACTTTTCCACGGAAAATGGACATCGGGACTCGACCCCATGGCCAACTGAAAGCGCCGAGCCAGAAAGCGCCTTTACACCCAGCAGCAAGCTCCTTTAGGCCGAGCGGCGAGCAAGAAGAGTGATGGTTTCGAAATGCTCGGTGTGGGGAAACATGTCAACCACTTGGGCGCGAGTGACGGCATATTCAGGCATTTTGGAGAGGTCGGCAGCCATAGTGTGGATATTGCACGATGAGTAGAGAATGAGCGGAATACCCGAGTGGTTTAACCACTGGGCGAGCGGGGCGCCGATCCCGCGCCGCGGCGGGTTCACTATCACAGCATCGGGCAGCGCGGCGCGGGAGGCTTGCTGTGCGCGCGCCCACTCGAGCGCATCGCTGGCCACAAAGCTGGCGCGCGCAGCAAGGGCGGCCGCCCCAGCGGCCGCCTCGGCGCTCGCCACTGCGCTCGCGGATGATTCGATGCTAGCTACGCGCACCCGTGGATCCGCGAGCGCCACTGCCAAGCCAAAACCGCCCACTCCGCAATATAAATCCCACACGGTGCGCAGCTCCGCTGCGCCTCGCTCGTGCCCGTTGGCCGGAGGCGTGCCTCCGGCTAGCGCATATTCCTGCTTGTCAGCTAACGCGCCTGCTGCCAACGCATCTGCTGGCTGGTCAACCAGCGCGCTGCTGGCCAACTGGTTTTCCGGCGCATGGCCCGAAGCGCCGGCCGGCACATTCCTCAGCGCATCTCCGAGCCATTCTTGCGCCCGCCGATAGAGCTGCGCCGCTGCTTCGGAATTGGTTTGGAAAAAGCTTTGCGGCGCCGAAAACAGCGTGAGTTGATGGCCGCCGTCACTCATCGCGAGCTGCCTTTCGCTGTCACTGCCGGCGTCACGCAGCACTAGCGGCATGGGTAGCAGCCCCTCGGCGCTCACCAAGATTTCTTCGCTGCCTTCAATGATCGCTTTGTGTTCGGGCTGCAAGTTAATCGAGCAGACGCGCAGCATTGGCAGTGCCTCGCGCAGCCACGCGTAATGTTTAAAGATTGCGCCTTGCGCGCCGCGGCGGCGCACCACAAAGCGCACCATGAGCCCGCTGCCTTCCGGCGATGGGTTGCTCAGTGCATTCTGGCCGCTGCTTGCGCTAGCTTCGCTGCTACCCGCCGCCTGGTTGCTCAACTGGCCTTCACCATTTCTTGTTCGCGCTCCGCCCCGGGCCGGCGCATCATTTCCGGGCGCTCCGCCCCCGGCCGGCGCCTCCGTCACGATCAAGTATTTGAGAACTCCCGTGTCAGTGCGCATATTGTAGGGTTGCAGCCGCGCCCGGCGCACAAACTCCGCCAGCGCTGGAATCGCTGCGCGGATCCCGAGTGTGGGCAGCGGGCACTCGCGCAGATCTGCTCCAGCTCCGGTGCGCGGATTGGCGAGAATCCCAAGTTTTGGTGCCTTCACAGTGCCAGTGACCACGAGTTTCACTTTGTTGCGGAAGCTCGCCGGCACAGATTCCCACGGCTGCTCCCATATCCCTGGGCTAGCGGCACCCGAAGTGCACACCGAGGCTCGCTCCCCGTGTCCATTTTCGCCGCGCCCAGCTTCCACTTCGCTATGCCCGCTGCCTATTTCGCAGTGCGTGCCCACGAAAGGCGCGAGCGCTTCCGCGGCTATCGCTTGTTTGCGCGCAATTTGCTCAGCGTAGGGGACCTCTAGCCACGCGCACGAACGGCATACCCCGCGCCTGAAATAATCGCATTCGAGGGAGGCGCCAGACATTTTGTGTGCATGGGCAGCCCCAGCCCGCGCATTCGTGACGCCGCCGCTGCAGCAGCCGCTTCGAGTCGCCGTCACTCCCAGCCGCTTTCGCGCCGCCTGGGCCATCGCGCCGCTCATCTTTGTGCCTCCAGCCATTTCCGCTCCGCCTGCTCGATCCCGGATAGGCCAGCAGTATTTTGTTTGCACATAAAAGGGCGATACGGCTCGAAGAGCAAGGCTTTCATTGGGTTCCTTTGCTGGCGGTGACGGCAGATTAGGCGGGTGTGCCTGTGCGCAGGTGCAGTGGTCAGGTGTACCGAGTCCGGGTGTTCACTCTGGTGGGTGCCGGGGTGCCTCAGGGGGCAGACCTGCGAGGCATTGCCACGCCAATTTTTCCAGTTTTGCGCCGCGGGCGCGAGCTGCTCCGCCAATTTCGGCTGTGAGATACGATAAGTGGGCGCCCCCGCAGCTAGCGCTAACGGTCCAGCGCTACCCAGCGCCACCCCGCGCCCCACCGTCACTCGCGATGGCCACCTGGACTCGACCCCAGTGTCCACTCGACCCCAGTGTCCACCTCGCCGTCACTCCTCACAATCCAGCGCTCCACGTGAGCCAGGCCCACGCCTTTGCTTCGTGGACGGGTGCCCCGCTGTGGGCATGCCAGTGAAATAATAGAGCCATGCAAAATCTCGCTGATATCACCCCCGAAATCGCGCTCGGCCCGCTCGATGGCCGCTACCGCGCCGTGGCCGCCCCCCTCGTAAACTACTTCTCCGAAGCCGCGCTCAACCGCGCCCGCATCACCGTAGAAGTGGAATGGCTGATTTTTCTGCTCGATAGGCGCGTGCTCGAAGGCGCCCCACGCCTGAGCGAGCGCGAAGTAGCCTACCTGCGCGCCATCCCAGAGCAGTTCGGCGCCGCCGATATCGCCGAACTCGCCGCCATCGAAGCCGAGACCAAACACGACGTGAAGGCCGTGGAATACTACCTCAAGCGCCGGCTCGACGCCGCCCCCAGCGCCGTGATCGAAGGCGAGCCGCTCGGCGAGGGCACCGCTCTCAGCCAGCTGCACGAAATCGTGCACATCTTCTGCACCAGCGAAGATATCAACAACCTCTCCTATGCTCTCTGTATTCGTGACGGGGTAGAGCAGGTGTGGTTGCCGGCCGCCCGTGCGTTCGTGGAGCAGCTCGCGCAGATGGCTCGCGCCACCGCTGAGCAGCCAATGCTTTCGCACACGCATGGCCAGACGGCCACCCCCACCACGCTCGGCAAAGAAATCGCCGTCTTCGCGCACCGCCTCGGCCGGCAGCTGCGCCGCGTGGAAGCGCAAGAATACCTCGGCAAAATCAACGGCGCCACCGGCACCTACGGTGCACACACCGCTGCTGTGCCTGATGCCGACTGGATTGATCTGAGCCACGATTTTGTGGAGGGGCTCGGGCTGAGCTGGAACCCGCTCACCACGCAAATCGAATCGCATGATTGGGACGCCGAGCTCTTCGGAGCGGTAGCCCACTTCAACCGGGTGGCGCACAATCTCGCCACCGATTTTTGGACCTACATTTCGATGGGCTACTTCCATCAAAACCTCGCAGCCCAAGGCACCACCGGCAGCTCCACGATGCCGCACAAAGTGAACCCGATCCGTTTCGAAAACGCCGAGGCGAATCTGGAGATCTCGTGCTCGCTGCTCGACACGCTCGCGGCCACCCTCGTCACCTCGCGTATGCAGCGCGACCTCACCGATTCCACCACGCAGCGCAATATTGGCGTGGCCTTTGGTCATTCGCTGCTGGCGTTGGATAACCTGCGCCGCGGCGTGGCTGGGCTTGACGTGGGCGCGGCGCGCCTCGAGGAAGATTTGGATGCCGCCTGGGAGGTGCTGGGCGAGCCAATCCAGCAGGGGATGCGGGCTGCCGCGATTGCTGGCGCCACCGGCATGGCCAACCCGTACGAGCGGCTCAAGGAGCTCACGCGCGGGCAAGAAGTGACTGCCAATGCGATGCGCGATTTTATTCGCGGGCTCGGCATGCCTGCTGAGCTGGAGCAGCGGCTGCTTGAGCTCACGCCGGCGGGTTATACGGGCCTCGCTGCGCAGCTGGTCGATTTCTTGCAGTGACGGCGGGGGTGGGCATAGTAGTATGCGCGAGCAGTATCACACTGCCCACCCAGGGGTTTTTCAGGGAAAACCGGTAGATTAGCCTCATGCTTAATTCGTTTGCTGCGATTGCTTCGCTTGCTACAGCCGCCGATTCTGGCAAAAGCGCCAGCTTGATCTCGCGCTTCGCGGATTGGGTGGTGGAAATCATGGATTCGCTGGGCCTAGGCGCGGTGTGGTTTCTCACCACGCTCGAAAACATTTTGCCTTTCGTGCCCAGCGAAGTGGTGCTGCCGCTGGCGGGCTTCACGGCCAGCCGGGGCGATAGTTTCGGTGTGGTGGCCGCGATCGTTACGGCCACGATCGGCGCGATTTGTGGCTCGCTAGTGCTGTACTATTTGGCAGCGAAATTTGGCCGGGAGCGCACCCGCGCGCTGATGGCGAAAGTGCCGCTGCTCGAGATGGAAGACATCGACCGCACTGAGGCGTTTTTTGATAAGCATCATCGGCCCACCGTGTTTTTTGGCCGGATGCTGCCGGTATTTCGCTGCCTGATTTCGCTGCCGGCTGGTGTGATCAAAATGCCGATCTGGCAATTTATTATCTACACTGGCGCTGGCTCGCTGATCTGGAATGTGGTGCTGGTGCTCGCTGGCTATTATCTGGGTGAAAACTGGCACATTGTGGAAGAGTACGGTTCGATCTTTTCTAAGATTTTCATTGCGGCTGTGCTGCTCGTATGCGTGTGGTGGATTGTGGCTCGAGTGCGCAAGAATCGCGGCAAAGCTGCTGGGTGAAGTTGAGGTGGAGCCGGATGATGGCGAGGCGCGGCGAGACGGCGGCGCGGATATTGAGTAGTGGAGGCGTTGGAATGTGTGGCGGCGCTGCAGCGTTTCACAGCACGTACCTAGTATGAGCTACGCATGGAGAGCAAAGCGCAGCTATGCGAGCTTAGCGAGAAAGGAAATGCGATGGCAGCCGTTACTCTCAAAGTTTCAGGCATGACCTGCGGGCATTGCGCCGCGCACGTGAAGGAAGAGCTTGGCGCCCTCGAGGGCGTGAGCGATGTGGCCGTGGATTTGGCTCCGGGCGCGATCAGCACGGTGATAGTGAGCGCAGCGGGCGAGCTCAGCGATGCCGCCCTGCGCGAAGCTGTGGATGAAGCTGGCGGCTATGGAGTCGAAGAAATCCTGCGCTAACCGAAGTGGACACTGGGGTCGAGTCCGGGTGTCCAAAGGAAACATGGCTTGAGCCTAGCTCCTGCACAAAGGTAAAGGCGAGTATAAATGAGCACTATTTGCGCCGTGGCCGAGGTGGATCTTGCTATTTCAGGCATGACTTGTGCTGCTTGCGTGGCGCGAGTGGAGAAGAAGCTCTCCAAAATTCCAGGTGTGAGCGCTGTGGTAAACCTCGCCACCGAGCAGGCGCACATACAGCTCGCCCCCGAGGCCAGCGCCGTCACCGACGCCGATCTGATTGCCACAGTGGAGAAGGCCGGTTACGGCGCAGACCTGCTGCGCCGAGTACAACTCAGCGGTGCCGGCGATAAGGCTGCGGGCGGTGACGGTGAGAGGCAAAGCGGCCGCGCCGGCGAGGCGGAGCAAGGGCGCGGTGATGCCGGCAAAACTGCGCAGAATCAGGAAAGCGCGCGGCGAGCTCAGGCTGTGGCGGATGCGGCAAAGGCTAGGGCGGCGGCGCGCGTGGCCGATCTTTGGCGGCGTTTTTGGATTGCACTGGTGCTGAGTATGCCGGTGGTGGCGCTCTCAATGATTCCCGCGCTGCAATTCCCGGCATGGCAGTGGGTGGCGGGCGTGCTCGCGCTGATCGTGGCTGCATATTGCGGCTGGCCATTCCATAAAGCGGCGGCGCGCGCAGCGCGGCATGGCACATCCACGATGGACACGCTAGTTTCTTTGGGCGTGATTGCTTCGATGGGCTGGAGCCTGTGGGCGCTGCTCGGCGGCGGATCCGGCGGGCTCGATTACCGCATGGCAATGCGCGCAATCCATTCGATGCAGCCCGGAGCCCCAGCGCACGTGTATTTCGAATCCGCCGCCATGATTGTGACGTTCCTGCTGCTCGGGCGCTGGCTCGAGGCTCGCTCACGCCGCTCAGCTGGCGATGCCCTGCATGAACTGCTCGAACTTGGAGCTGCCGAAGCTTATCTGCTGCGCCGCGCTGACGGCACCGTTGTGGCTGCCACTGAAGCTCTCATTCCCGCCGCCGAGCTGCAGCCGGGCGACGTCTTCCTCGTAAAGCCCGGCGAGAAAATCGCCACCGACGGCATCGTGCTCGCCGGAGCCAGCGCCGTCAATGCCGCCCTTCTTACCGGCGAAGCCGCGCCGGTGGAGGTGGCTCCTGGCGCTGCCGTCACCGGAGCCACAATCAATACATATGGCCAGCTCGAGGTGCGCGCCACGCGCGTGGGGGAGCAGACCACGCTCGCGCAAATGGGCAAACTGCTCACGGCCGCGCAGACCGGCAAGGCGCCAGTGCAGCGGTTGGCGGATCGTATTTCGAGTGTTTTTGTGCAGGTGGTGCTGGGGATTGCGGTGCTCGATCTTGCGGTGCGCCTCGCGCTGGGCAACCCGCTCGAAATGGCGCTCACCAGTGCGATCGCAGTGCTGGTGGTGGCATGCCCGTGTGCTCTTGGCTTGGCCACGCCCACCGCATTGCTGGTGGGTTCGGGCGCCGCGAGCCAGCGCGGGATTTTGATCAGCGGCCCCGAAGTGCTAGAAAATGCGCATCTGGCCAGCGTGGCGCTGCTGGATAAGACTGGCACGCTCACACGCGGTGAAATGGTCGTGACGGAGGTGGCTCCGGTGAAGGGTGAACCAGCGGCGACGGGAGAAGCTGCGGTATCGCCCGATGAGCTGCTGAGTGTGGCAGCGGCAGTAGAGGCAGGCAGTGAGCATCCGATAGCGGCAGCGATTGTGGCCCACGCGCGTGAGCGCGGGATTCAAGCGCAGCCCATTTCGGATTTCCGCGCTATAGCGGGTAAAGGCGTGTGCGGCGTGGTAGCCGGCGAAGCAGGAGAAATGCTGGTGCGCGCCGGCACGGCGCTGTGGCTGGAAAGCGAAGGTGTGCCCGCGGCGGCCGAGGCACGCGCAGCAGCGCAACGCCAAGCAGCCCAGGGGGCGAGCGCAGTGTTTGTGGCGGCTGAATCAAAGATGCTTGGCGTGATTGGCGTAGCCGATACGCTCCGCCCAGAATCTGCTGCCGCCGTCACGGAGCTCAAGGCGCTCGGCGTCACGCCCATCATGCTCTCTGGCGATACGCAGAGCACGGCAAGCGCAGTGGCTGAGCAGCTTGGAATCGAGGCTAAAGGCGAAGTGCTGCCCGAAGGCAAAGTGGCTGCCGTGCAGGAATATCAGGCGCGCGGCGAGATTGTGCTGATGGTGGGTGATGGCGTGAATGACGCGGCGGCGCTCGCGGCGGCGGATCTCTCGATAGCGATGGGAGCCGGCACCGACGTGGCTAAAGCGGCGGCCGATATTACGATCGTGAACTCGAATCCGCTGCTTATTCCGGCAGCGCTGCGCATCAGCGCCCGCACGCTGCGGATTATCAAAGAGAATCTGGCCTGGGCTTTTGGCTACAACCTAATTGCGATCCCGCTCGCGCTGGCCGGCATTATCGCCCCTGGCTTGGCCGCCGCCGCGATGGCGAGCAGCTCGGTGATCGTAGTTACCAATTCGCTGCGCCTGCGTCACGTAGCGTAAAAAAGCGGCAACTTCCGCAACAACTCCCGCTCGCGCCGCAAACGTGGCACGATAGAGGGTATGAACGAACGAGCTGGCCAACGCGCCCTACCTGAAGACCTGATCGACCTCGACGCGCTGATCGCGGCGTATTACGATATTGAGCCCGATCCCGCTGATCCGAACCAAGCCGTGGTGTTTGGCACCAGCGGCCACCGCGGCAGCGCCTTCGATGGTGCCTTCAACGAAGCGCACATCGTGGCCACCACGCAGGCAATTGTGGAATACCGCCGCAGCCAAGGTTTCGATGGCCCGCTCTACATCGGCCGCGATACGCATGCACTCTCCGAGCCAGCCCAGCGCACCGCTCTTGAAGTGCTTGCCGCTAATGATGTGGAGGTGCGCATAGACGCGCGCAACTCCTGGACCCCCACCCCCGCGGTCTCGCTGGCAATCCTCACCGCGAATGGTGCTGGCACTGAGGCTGGCGTGTGCACCTCTGGCCCCGGCCTCGCCGACGGCATCGTGATCACTCCGAGCCATAATCCTCCGCGTGACGGCGGTTTCAAATACAACCCCCCACACGGCGGCCCAGCCGATACTGACGCCACCAAAGTTATTGCTGCCCGCGCCAACGAAATCCTGCGCGAGGGCTGGAAGGCTGTGAAGCGCGTGCCCTACGAGCAGGCGCTTATCCGTGAGACCACCCGCCGGCACGACTACCGCTCTGCCTACGTCACCGATCTTGCCTCCATGATCGATTTTGAGGCGATCCGCAGCGCCGGCGTGCGCATCGGCGCTGACCCAATGGGCGGCGCGAGCGCGGAGTATTGGGGAGAAATCGGGGAAATGTATGGCCTCGACCTTACTGTGGTGAACCCCGAAGTGGATCCGCGCTGGCCATTTATGACTCTCGATTGGGACGGCAAAATCCGCATGGATTGCAGCTCCCCATACGCGATGGCTGGCCTGCTCGCGCGAATGCAGCCAGGCGCAGATGGCAAGGCTCCCTACGATATCGCTACCGGCAACGACGCCGATTCGGACCGGCACGGCATCGTCACCCCGGATGCGGGCTTAATGAACCCCAACCACTACCTCGCCGTGGCGATCCAATATCTCTTCACGCATCGCCCCGATTGGCGCACTGACGCCGTGGGCAAGACCCTCGTGAGCTCCTCCCTGATCGACCGCGTGGTGGCCAGCATGGGCAAGAAGCTGGTGGAAGTGCCGGTGGGCTTCAAGTGGTTCGTGCCGGGGCTGATCGCGGGCACGGCGGGCTTCGGCGGCGAAGAATCCGCTGGTGCGAGCTTCCTGCGCAAGAATGGCACGGTGTGGACCACCGACAAAGATGGCTTGATCATGGATCTGCTAGCCTCGGAGATTTTGGCCGTGACGGGGAAGAGCCCGAGCGAGCTGCACCGCGAGTTGGTGGAGAAATACGGGGCGAGCGCCTATGCGCGCATCGATGCGCCAGCCACTAAAGCAGAAAAAGCCAAGCTGGCCGCGCTCTCGCCCTCCGACGTCACCGCCACCGAGCTCGCCGGCGAGCCAATCATGGCCCGCCTCGTGGCAGCTCCCGGCAATGATGCGCCCATCGGCGGGCTGAAGGTGACAACCGAGAATGCGTGGTTTGCGGCGCGGCCGAGTGGCACGGAGGATGTGTATAAGATCTACGCCGAATCCTTCAAGGGGCCAGAGCATTTGGCGCTGGTGCAGGAGGAAGCGAAGAAAGTGGTGGCCGCTGCGCTCGCTTAGGCGCTAGGTGCTGGGCGCTGGGCGCTCGGCTAGTAGCTGGGCGAGATGCGGGGCGAGGCGTTAGGCTAGAGCCGTGGGTTTATCGGATTTTGCGCGGGCGCTGGATGATGGCGCGAACCGGCGCGGCACAGTGCGCTTGCGGGCGAAGGGCTGGTTGCCCCAGCTCACGCCCTATATGGGCTATGGCTCGGTGCATGGCGTGAAGATTTTGGCGCGCGCGATTATGGCGCCGCCAGACCAGCCCAATCCGCTTGCGGCGTTTCTCGACTCGCTGCCTAGAGACGCCCACGGCTCGCCGATGTACGATTTGGCTATGCAGGCTGCCGAGGCTGGCGCGCAGGCGCAGCGCGGCTGGCGGCAGTTTTTCACCACGCAGGTGGGCTATTTGCCGGTCACAGTACGCATCATGGGGCAAGGTGGAAGCGTTGTGCGCGAGATTCGCACCCGCACAGATCGCGGCGGCTACCTCGATTTGCTGGTGGAGGATCACGGGCTGGCGCCAGGCTGGCATGAGGTGGAGTTAATTCCGCTGGCCGGCGAGCCAGTGCGGGCGCCGGTGATGATAGTGGCGCCGGGTGCGAAGCGCGGCCTGATCTCTGATATTGACGACACGATTTTGGTCACTTGGATGCCGCGGGCTTTCACGGCGGCTTGGAATGCGCTGGTGGTGCGCACAAATATGCGCCAGCCGGTGCCGGGGATGGCGGAGTTTTATCGGGAGCTAATTGCCGATTTGGGTAGTGACGGCGAGCCGGCCTGTAGCGCCGATGCGGGCGCTGGAACGAGTGCGGGCCGAGCTACTACGTCACTCGATTCAAGCGAGATACCAGTGTTCTATATTTCGGGCGGCGCGTGGAATACCTATCCTAATATGGTGCGGTTTTTGCGGGCTCATGGTTTCCCGCTCGGCCCGATGCTGCTTACCGATTGGGGGCCCACGCCCACCGGCATTTTCCGCAACACTGTGGGCCACAAAAACATGCAGCTGCGCAATCTGCTGATCATGTTTCCGGGGATCGAATGGATTTTGGTGGGTGACGACGGCCAGCACGATCCGATTATCTATGACGATTTGGTGCGGGAGCATCCTGGGCGGGTGCGGGCGATTGCACTGCGCGAATTGGCACCAATCGAGCAAGTGCTTTCCCACGGCACTGCCGAGCCAGTGGAGACTCGCCGCCGCGATGCCGACACTGAGCGCCATGGCGTGCCAGTGGTGCGTGGCGCAGATGGCGCCACCTTGCTGCGAAAGCTCCGCTCGCTCAGAACCAATTAAGTTACTAACTCATTATTTCGGAGCCAGAGTGGACAGGTGTACCGAGTGCACCTGTCCACTCGAAAACTAGCCTTCGACTGGATCCACCACGATCACGTCTTCATCAAGATTTTCTTCGGCGCTGGTGAAGCGCTCCTTCACCGCAGCGGCAGCGTTCTTTGCCGTATCTGCAGCAGTCTGGCTCGCTTGTTCGAAACCAGCGGCGGCGGCGTCACGCGCCTTCTCTCGGCCTTTTTGCAGCGGCGTGGATTCCCAAAGTTTTTCAGCCGCGCTCTTGATTTGCTCGAAGCGCTCGCGGCCAGCGCGGGTGCCGAGCACGTAGCCTGTGCCCAGTAGCAGGGCGGATCGAATGAGTTTCATAGTGGCCTCCTAAAACTGTTCGATTTATTTTAGCCTTTTGATCGCTAATCGCGTTTGACTGCTAATTATTAGAACGCCCGCTGCACCCAAATGTTCCCGCAGCGCGCGAGGTAAGAGAACGCAGGCAATAGTTTTTGGTGATCGGTATGCACAGTGGGGCGGCGGGCTTGCCGGGAGTTTGTGTTGGTTTCGCTTTCGGGAGTAGTGGGCTTGCCGGGCGGGGTGCGCTCTAGTGAGGCATAATGGGGGCAGATATTGAGTTTGAACGATCAGAGGTGGTTCAGATGGCGGAGCGTGTGGCGGATAGCGTGGCGGCGCAGTTTTTTGGCGAACGCATTATGAGCCTGCCCGCTTACGTGGCCGGCAAGGCGAGCCCAGATCCGAGCGTAATCAAAGTGGCGAGTAACGAAATGCCTTTTGAGCCCTTGCCTGGGGTGCGCGAGGCGCTGATCGCACAGCTGGAGCAGCTGAGCCGTTATCCCGATTTGGCGGCGAGCGAGCTTAGGGAGGCGATTGCGCAATATCATGGGGTGACGCCGGAGTGCGTGGCTGTGGGCAATGGTTCGGTGGCGCTAATTGAGCGGATTCTGGCCGACGTGGCTGAGCGTGGCCCTGCTGGCGAGCCTGCCGAGGTGGTGATGCCTTGGCGTAGCTTCGAGGCATACCCGATTGCGATCCAGCTCGCCGGGGCTCGGGCGGTGCCAGTGCCGCTGCGCGCGGACGGAGCCTGTGATCTCGAAGCGATGCTCGCCGCCGTCACGCCTCTCACTCGAGCCTTGCTCGTGTGCACACCAAATAACCCCAGCTCAGCGGCCCTCACGCATACTGAGTTGCGCGATTTTCTGCGCCAGCTCCCGGCGCGCGTGCCGGTGCTGCTTGACGAAGCCTACGTGGATTTTGTGCAAATGGATGATCCGGTGCGGGGGCTTGAGCTCTTGGCCGAATTTCCGAACGTGATTTCGCTGCGCACATTCTCCAAAGCCTATGGCTTGGCTGCCCTGCGCTGCGGATATGCGATTGCGGAGCCGAGCGTGGTGCGGGCGATCAATTCTTCCAATACGCCGTTTGGCGTGAATATGCTGGCGCAAGCTGCGGCGGTGGCAGCTCTGGGGCAGCGCGCGGAAGTGGATCGGCGGGTGGCGCAGATCGTGGTGCAGCGCGATGAGCTGGTGCGCGAGCTGCGGGATCTAGGCTGGGCTGGGCCAGAGCCGCAAGGCAATTTTGTGTGGTTTGAGCTAGGGGAGCGCGCTAGCGAATTTGCGCAGGTGTGCGCGTGCCACGGGATTGTGGTGCGCACTTTTGCGAGTGAGGGTGTGCGCGTCACAGTGGCTGAACCTGAGGCGCAGCAGCGGCTCGTGGCTGCTTATAAAGAGTTTGCGGCCTTATAGATTGCTTCGGGCAGCTTATTGAGAGTGGGTGAAAGATGAGTGAAAAAACTTTGAAAGCGAAAGATCTTTTAGCTCCGGCATATCCATGCCCGAACGGCAAGCTGGCGCTTGTGGCTCCGGCGTTGATCGTGCCGCTCACGGGCACCACGGCTGCGATGCTGGTGGAGGAAGCTGTGGCTGCTGAGGCTGGCGGGGCCAATATGCTCGAGTGGCGCATTGATTTTATGCTTGATGCTCACGAACAGCTCAGTTTTGAGCCGCTCGCGCATGAAGCAGTGCGGCCAATTTTGGAGGCCACGAGCGCGGCGCTGCTGCTCACGATCCGCACGGCTGGGCAGGGCGGGGAGGCGCGCGTAAGTGAGGGCCGCTATCGGCTGCTGCTCGCGGAATTGCTGGATGTGTTGGTGCATTTGGATGCGCCAATGGATCGGATTGTGCTTGATTTGGAGCATTGGCTCGACAGTGCACCGGCGCTCGCGGCTCAGGCTCAGGATTTGGGCATTACCGTGATTATCAGCCATCACGATTGGGTGGAGACGCCAGATTCTGAAGTGATGCAGTTGATGTTTGAGGAGATGCTGGAGCAGCCTGGGGTGGTGGCGAAGCTCGCCGTCACTGCCAGCTCGGATGCGGATGTGCAGCGGCTGCTTGATGTGTGCCAGGGGGTGGCTAAGCAGAGCGGCCGGGCGCTGATTGCTATCGCAATGGGAGATTCCGGGCGGCGCTCGCGTTTCGAGGGCTGGAAATATGGTTCGGTGGCCACTTTTGCCACGGTGGGGGCGGCTTCGGCGCCCGGCCAGCCCACTGTGGCGGAGCTGCGGGCGGCTCTTTAGCGGCATCCACTTTCCGTTCGCTTCGGATTTTGGGGCGATTGCGATAAATAGGCTTATAGCTGGATTTTCGCAGTGAAGGGAAGTGTCGATTTCTATATGAAAAATTCCCCTAGGGGCTGAGTAGAATAGGTATCGTGATCAACGCTCTCTATCGCAGGTACCGGCCTGAATCATTTGAAGAGGTGATTGGCCAGGAGCACGTGACGGCGCCGCTCATGGCTGCGCTCGCTGCGGGCAACACCACGCACGCCTATTTGTTTTCTGGCCCGCGCGGCTGTGGGAAGACCACTTCTGCCCGCATTCTTGCGCGCTGCCTAAATTGCGCTGAATATCCCACGGCCACGCCGTGCGGCAAGTGCGAATCGTGCCGGGAGCTGGCCCGCGATGGTTCGGGATCATTTGACGTGGTGGAGCTGGATGCTGCTTCGCATGGCGGCGTGGATGACGCTCGCGAGCTGCGCGACCAAGCTAGTTTTGCGCCGCTCCGGGATCGTTTCAAGATCTTCATTATCGATGAGGCGCATATGGTGAGCAATCAAGGCTTTAACGCCTTGCTAAAGCTAGTGGAAGAGCCGCCAGCGCATGTGAAGTTTATTTTTGCCACCACCGAGCCAGAAAAAGTGATCGGCACAATTCGCTCGCGCACGCATCACTATCCTTTCCGGCTGGTGCCTCCTGATGTGCTGGAGAATTATTTGGGCCAGCTTTGCGAAGCTGAAGGGGTGCAGGCGGGCAAGGATGTACTTTCACTGGTGGTGCGCGCGGGCACGGGCTCGGTGCGCGACACACTTTCGGTATTGGATCAGATTATTGGCGGATCCGATGGCAAGATGCTCGAATATGAGCGGGCGGTGGCGCTGCTGGGATACACTTCGGCGCACTTGCTTGATCAGGCGGTAGTGGCGATTTCGGCTAGTGACGGTGCTGCGCTGTTTGGCGTGGTGGATGCAGTGGTGAAGAGCGGGCATGATCCGCGCCGCTTTGTGGAAGATTTGCTGCAGCGGCTGCGCGATTTGGTGATTATTGCACTGGCGGGCGAATCGGTGAAAGATGTGTTTTTATCGGTGCCAGATGATCAATATGCATTGATGGTAGCGCAGGCGAGTGAGCTGGGCGCGCGGCGCGCCTCGCAGGCGGCAGATTTGGTGAATGATGCGCTCACGAATATGGTGGGTGCCACCGCGCCGCGTTTGCAGCTGGAGCTGCTCTGCGCGCGGCTGATTGTGACTTCTGGTGCCGGCGGAGCAATGAGCGGGCGCGAGGCAGCAGGTGCCGGCAGTGCTGGCGTGCCGCAAGCAGGCAGCGTGGAGACGGCGAAGGCTCAAATTCCGGCGCAGCAAGCTCCTGCTCGTGCGATGCCGCCGCAGTCACGAATGCCGGATCCGCGCACCCAGCCGATGCCGAGTTTTATGCCTGAGAGCGCCGATGATCCGGCCTCCCAGGGAGGCAGCGAGCCAGCGGTGGCGCGTAGTAATGTGCCTGAGCATAGCGCATCGGAGCTGCCTGCTCCGATGGCTGAAGCTGCTCCGGAGCGGCATTTGGAGCAGCCTGCGCAGCGATCGGGCCCATCGGATCCGCTTGATCGGCTGCGTAGCGCGTGGAGTGAGATAGTAAACGCCGCGAGCGAAGAATCGCGCATTGCTGGCAATATTTTGAAGCATGCCACTGGCGATTTGCGCTTTGAGGGCGGGGTGCTCTCAGTGGGCTTTGAAAATGCTGGCACGGCAGCGGGCTTCCAGCACAACCGGAAAGCGCAGGCTGCGCTGGCGCACGCGATTGAGAGCATGGCTGGGATGCAGTTGCAGATTGCGGGGCATGAGAGCGGGATCGCTCTGGATGCTCGCCCAAAAGCCGAAGCTGAAATACCGGCACCTGCAGTTGATCTGGCACCAGCGGCGGCACAGCCAGCTGAAGTAGCTGAATTGGTCGAGCCTGAATTGCCGGAGGCACCAGCCGATCCGGCTTTGCCAGCAGCTGGAGAGTTTCCGCCTGAAGCACTCGCGGAAGATGAGCCTGCGGAAACGGATCCGGTATACGAGCTCCAGCCTGAGAGTGGCGACGAGCCTGATCCGGCAGGAGTGCTGGCTCAACTGCTGGATCTTGCTGAGCCTGTCGGAGCATCTGAGCCATCCGCTGCCTATCCAGATTCCCAAATGGCTGCGCCAGCCGCAGCTAAGGTGCTCTCTGATCCTGGGCCTGATATGGCAGTGGCGAGTAGTGCTTTCGATTCAGAGCCTTTTTTCGCTCAAGATCTCCCTCAGCCCCCACCGAGCGAGTTGCCCGAGCCGCTGCGTGGCGAGATTCCGGATTTTCCGCAGGCCCCAGCTGATCCTCCCGCGTGGCTGCAGCAGCGCGAAGTGCCGGCAGCAGCGTCACGAATCATGGCGCCTTTCGGGATGCAAGAGCATACCCAAACGCCACTGGATCAGCCTCAGCCTGGCTCCGATTTCAGCCCTGAGCCCAGCTCGGAGCCAGTGTTCGAGAATGAGTGGGATGAGGTATCTCCTGATGATCCAGAGATATCGGCGAGCACGCTGGTGGGGATCAACGTGGTGATGGAGGTGCTTGGTGGCACTATTGAAGAGGAAATTCCGCATGCTTAGGCGCGAGCTGGAGCATGAATAGCGGGCACTAAAACGCAAAGCGAAAAGCGCATGATGGGCGAATAGTGAAATACGATGCGCAGAGCATGGAAAGCAGGAAACTAGATGGCTAGTGTGTATGAAGGCGCAGTGCAAGATCTCATTGATGAGCTGGGGCGCCTGCCTGGGGTGGGGCCAAAAAGCGCGCAGCGAATCGCATTTCACCTGCTAGAAGCCGATGATGCCGATGTGCATGCGCTCGTGGACGCGCTCGAGGCAGTGAAAGAAAAGGTGCGTTTTTGCCAAGTGTGTGGCAACGTGACGGAGAGTGAGATCTGCTCTATTTGTGCTGATCCGCGGCGCACAGATTCGGTGATCTGCGTGGTGGAAGAAAGCCGAGATATTGTGGCGATTGAGCGCACACACGAGTATCGCGGCAAGTATCACGTGCTCGGCGGGGCGATTGATCCGATTGGCGGGGTGGGGCCCGAGCAGTTGCGGATTCGTGAGCTCTACAAACGGCTGCAAGAGGGAGCTGTGAAAGAGGTGATTTTGGCCACCGATCCTAATATCGAAGGCGAGGCCACAGCCACGTATTTAGCGTTGAATTTAGCTAACTTTGGCGTAATTGTCTCACGCCTCGCCTCGGGCCTGCCAGTGGGTGGCGATCTTGAATATGCCGATGAAATCACGCTCTCCCGCGCCCTCGAAGGGCGCCAGCAGCTTAGCGCACCAAGCGTTTAATCGGGTTGGAGCGGGGGTCGAGTACGGGTGTTCACATTGCTCCGCAAAATGAACACCCGTACTCGACCCCCGCTCCACTTGGTGCGCCACGCACTATTCCGATTTCCTATGATGAGCATAGAATATTGTTAGTGAGCCAAACGGCTACACTTTAAAGCTAGCAAGATCGGGCGGTGGGCTCCGAGCAGCTCCGCCAACACCATAGACCAAGCTCAAGGAGCGCAATGGCATTAGTAGTGCAGAAGTTTGGTGGATCCTCCGTGGCTGATGCCGAATCGATCCGCCGAGTGGCTCGGCGTATTGTGGAGACGCGACGCGCAGGCAATGACGTGGTGGTGGTGGTCTCTGCGATGGGGGACACCACGGATGAGCTTATCGATCTCGCGAGCTCAGTTTCAGATCAGGAGCCGCCCGCCCGCGAGATGGATATTTTACTCACGGCTGGTGAGCGCATCTCGATGGCTTTGCTGGCAATGGCCGTGAATGATCTTGGCACCACAGCTCATGCATATACAGGCCAGCAGGCCGGCCTGCTCACCGATTCTGCCTATGGTAAGGCTTCTATCGTGGGGGTGGTACCGGAGCGGATAGCTCGCACAATAGCCCACGGTGATGTGGCTATTATCGCTGGCTTCCAAGGCGTAAACCGGCACACTAACGACGTCACCACTCTTGGCCGCGGCGGCTCAGACACCACAGCTGTGGCTTTTGCTGCTGCATTGCGAGCCGACGTATGCGAAATCTATACCGATGTGGATGGTATTTTCACTGCGGATCCACGCATCGTCTCGAAAGCTCACCAGTTGCCAGTGCTCACTTATGAAGAGACGCTAGAAATGGCGGCACACGGCGCGAAAATCTTGCACTTGCGGGCCGTGGAATATGCGCGGCGATACGGTGTGCCGCTGCATGTGCGTTCATCATTTTCAGATAAAGAAGGGACGTGGATTGTGGACGAAGGGACTCGTAATCGGATGTTTGCCCAGCTAGAAGGCAAAAATGAGGCTCCCATTATTTCCGGCATTGCGCACGATAAGAGCCAAGCTAAAGTCACGGTGGTGAATGTGCCAAACGTGGCTGGATCGGCTGCCAAGTTGTTTGCGACTGTAGCTGATGCCGGGGTGAATATCGACATGATCGTGCAGAACGTGCCGGTGGATGATCCGCGAGTGGCCAATATTTCTTTCACTACGGCCGTCACGGATGTGCCTGGCGCAGTGGCCGCATTAGAGGCGGCGCAGGCAGAGCTTGGGTTTAAGACTATTCTGCGCGATGAGGGCGTTGGCATTCTTTCTTTGGTGGGTGCTGGGATGCGCAATAATCCGGGCGTTTCGGCGAAGCTGTTTGAAGCTCTTGCCACGGCTGGGGTGAGCATTGATTTGATTACTACTTCGGAGATTCGTATCTCAGTGGTGGTGAATATTGATGATCTGGATGTGGCTGTGCGAGTGGTGCATACCGCATTTGGCTTGGATACTGAGGGTGAAGCGATAGTTTATGGAGGCACAGGGCGATGAGTGATGGCAAAATTACGCTTGCGGTTGTAGGCGCCACCGGTCAGGTGGGCCGCGTGATGCGGGCGCTGCTTGAAGAGCGAAATGTGGCGTGTGACGAAGTGCGCTTCTTCTCTTCGGCGAAGTCGGCTGGAACTGTGCTGCCTTTCCGGGGGCGTGACGTGGTAGTGGAGGATGTGGCCAGCGCTGATTTCGCGGGGATTGACGTGGCGGTGTTTTCGGCTGGTGGCGCGGCGAGCCGCGAATATGCGCCAAAGTTTGCTGCTGCGGGCGCCGTGGTGGTGGATAATTCTTCGGCTTGGCGCCGCGATCCAGATGTGCCACTGGTGGTGAGCGAAGTGAACCCGGAGGATATGGCAAATCGCCCGAAGGGCATTATTGCCAACCCGAATTGCACCACGATGGCTGCGATGCCGATCCTCAAGGTGCTTTCGGATGAAGCGAAGCTGGTGCGGCTGATTGCTAGCTCGTATCAGGCAGTGAGCGGCTCGGGCTTGAAGGGTGTGAAGGCGCTCGCGGGTCAGGCGCGCGGCGAGGTGCCTGATCCTAATCTGGAGCGGCTCACTCTCGATGGCCGCGCCGTGGCTTGGCCGGAAGATTTTGGGCCTTACGTGGCGCCGATTGCTTTCAATGTGGTGCCTTTCGCCGGCAATTATGCGGATGATGGTTCGCTGGAGACCGACGAGGAGCAGAAGCTACGCAATGAGAGCCGCAAGATTTTGCATCTGCCGGATTTGCGGGTCTCGGGCACGTGCGTGCGGGTGCCGGTGTTTACGGCGCATGGGCTGGCGATTAACGCCGAGTTTGAGCGGCCAATCTCTGCGGAGCGGGCGGTGGAGTTGCTGAAGAGCGCGCCGGGCGTGAAATATATGGAGGTGCCCACACCGCTTGATGGGGCGGGCGTGGATGAATGCCTTGTGGGCCGGGTGCGCGCGGACCAGAGCGCTCCGGAAGGCCGTGGCCTCGAAATGTTTGTGGTGGGCGATAACTTGCGTAAGGGCGCAGCGCTCAATGCGATCCAGCTGGCGGAGCTGCTCATCGAAGAGCTTAGGTAGCTCTAATTGAGTGGACATGGGGGTGGGGGGGGGGGGGGGGGGGGGGGGGGGGGCGAGGTAGACGCCGCCCCCCCGACCCCCCCCCTCGCACCACTCCACCCGAAAAGCAGACCCCTGTCCACCCCAAATGTCTACCCAGGCAGAGGCCCTTTTCTCCCAGCCTAGTGCTTAAGCAAGGTAGCCCGACCAGTCGTCGTCAAAATCTTCACGGAAGCCCTGCGCGAAATCTTGCTGCTCCCGAATTGCTGCCAGCTCGCCAGTCTCGTCTGTATCGGGCACGATCATGTGTGATTCGTAGGGGCGATACACTAGCACTTCATTAATGTAGCTGCGCACAGCATCTTCCAAAGCCACATCGTGCCCAGCGCGCTCGGCCATAAACCAGCGGTGGTCGAGCAGTTCATGAAACACTTGGGCAGGTTCTAGTTTTCCGCGAAGCTCGCGGGGAATAGCTCGCACCATCGGCTCGAATATGTGCGTCATCCATTCGTGTGCCACTAGGCTCATTGGCACTTCGCCCATCCCATTCACGGTGCGGTATTGCTCTATGGAATTGAGCATGCGCCGCGCTTGGCCTTCTTGCACGTCCATGCCAGTAAGCTGCATGATCTTGCGTGAATAATGCCCAGCGTCCACAATGCGCGGCCGGATCGAAATCTCGCCGTGATCCCCATTGGGCTTGGTTTGCATACTTAGTTCGCCCACGTCGAAACCGATATCGTTGAGGCGCCGGATTCGATTATCGATGCGCCAGCGATCATTTGCTGAGAAAGTTTCCTCGCTGGTGAGTTCTTTCCAGAGTGAAGTGTAGCGTTCCTCAAAGCGGTTACCCACGGCCACAGCATCGAATTCCTCAGCTATCACGCCGCCAGCTTGTAGATCCATCAATTCGCCCACGATATTCACTCGAGCCACTTCAATATCGTAAAGCCGGCGCCCATCCGATATTTGCGGATAAAACTCCCCCGTCTCGGCGTCCACTAAATATGCGGCGAATTCGTCGGCGTCACGGCGAAAAAGCGTATTGGAGAGGGAGACGTCGCCCCAATAGAATCCGGCTAAGTGTAGCCGCACCATGAGCACAGCTAGTGCGCCTATGAGCCGCTCGGTGGTATCTGGGCGAATGCTTGATTGGCCAAATAGGATACGGTAAGGCAGGGAGAAGGCGAGGTGGCGGGTGACGAGGGCGCTCGGCAAGGGTTTGCCGGCTGCTGTGGTGCGGCCGCTTACTACGGCGATTGGTTCCACGCAGGGGGTTTCGCCTCGGGTGAGGCGCACTAGCGTTTTGTATTCGTGGATGGCCACGGTGTCGGCAATTTCTTTCACTGCAAGAATGTGCCCTTTGAGCTGCACGAAGCGCACCACGTGGCGCGAAATGCCGCGTGGGAGCGAGGCGAGGATTTCTTCAGGCCATTCAAGCAGGGGCTGATTCCAGGGCAGGTCGAGGAGCGCGGATTGCTGTTGGGCTGAGGTGATGGTGAGAGTTGGACGCATGGGAGCCTTAGAGTGTGGAGGGGGAGGGAATGCTTTGGGGACACAGCTTTTAGCTGTGTCCCCAGCGATTATCGTTTCAGCAAATCAGTCGATTCGCTTGCCGTCTGTGGCTGAGAAGAAGTGGAGGTGTTCGCGGCGGGGCGTGAGCGTGACGGCGGTGCCGGCGCTAGGCACGTTTTCTGGAGGCATCCGCACAGTGAGCGTATCGGAATTGTCGCCCGAGCCAAACTTTTCGCTCTCTTGCTCGCCGCCGGCCACTTTGCCGTAAATGTATGCATCGGAGCCGAGGTGCTCCACGAAGGAGATGTCGATCGGGATTTCGTCAGCGCCGCCGGTGGCTCCCACTTCGAAGGCTTCAGGCCGCATGCCCACCACTATCTTGCCATCGGCGTCACCGATCTTAGCGGCAGCTGGCGGCAGCGCAATGTGGGCTTTGCCAAATTTGGCCACGCCGCCTTCCACGCGCCACACGCCGAGATTCATGGCTGGCGAGCCGATGAAGCCAGCTACAAATACGTTGGCTGGCTTGGAGAACATTTCATCTGGGCTAGCCACCTGCTGCAAAATGCCGTCTTTCAGCACCGCGATGCGGTCGCCCATGGTGAGAGCTTCGGTCTGGTCGTGGGTCACATACAGGGTGGTGACGCCGAGTTCGCGCTGCAAAGCTGCGATCTGGGTGCGGGTTTGCACGCGCAGTTTGGCGTCGAGGTTGGAGAGCGGCTCGTCCATGAGGAACACTTGCGGGTTGCGCACGATGGCGCGCCCCATTGCCACGCGCTGGCGCTGGCCGCCGGAGAGTGCCTTCGGCTTGCGGTCGAGGTATTCGGTGAGGCCGAGGGTGGCTGCCGCTTTTTCCACGCGCTGGCGAATTTCTGCTTTATCTACGCCGGCAATCTTGAGGGCGAAGCCCATGTTGTCGGCTACAGTCATATGCGGGTAGAGGGCGTAGTTCTGGAACACCATGGCGATGTCGCGATCCTTGGGGGAGACGTCGGTGACGTCGCGGTCGCCAATATAAATGTGGCCAGCATTCACGTCTTCGAGGCCGGCGAGCATGCGCAGCGAAGTGGATTTGCCGCATCCGGATGGGCCCACGAGCACCAGGAATTCGCCGTCTTTAATGTCGAGATTGAGCTGATCCACAGCAGGGGTGGTGGCTCCAGGATATACGCGCGTGGCGTGATCAAATGTAACGGTAGCCATTGCTACTTCTTCCTTTCACGGGCAGGTACGTGCCCGACGATCCGAGTGAAAGATGCCGGCGGTTTGCGCGGATGGCGTGCATTTGCGCGGCAGCTATGTAGTTTTCGTTCGTGACGGCGGTGGCTTACGTGCCTATGGGCGCGGGCCGTTTCGGCGTCACGGATCAGTGTACCTGCTTGTGGTGGGGTTGGGAAGGACTTCTGTAGCTTCTTTCAAGGCTGCGCGTTTGGGGAAGTTGAGCTGGAGCGAAATGGGGGCCAGCGTATTTTGCGAGATAATTTATGGGAGTGGGAGTTTAGGATAGTGGTACGTAAATATGGATGCGGCTGGAGCTATGGCGGGGTTGTGGTGACGGCGCTGGGGTAGCTACGGTAGCGCGTTTGCGTGAGTGCTGGATAGTGTTGGAGGGAGGTGCAGCAATGCGGGAGATTGGCGGATATGAGCTGATTCGGCAAATTGGTTTTGGTGGTATGAGCACTGTGTATGAGGCGGTGAATGGTGCTGGTGATCATGTGGCTCTGAAATTGCTGCACCCTTCGCTGGCGGCAGATGAGACGGCGCGGTTGCGGTTGCAGCGCGAAGTGGCGGTGTTGCGGCGGGTGCGCAGCCCATATGTGGCTGAGGTGATCGACGCCGAATTTGATGCTCTTGAGCCTTTTATCGTCACGGAATTGGTGCCGGGGCTTTCGCTTGAAGCAGATGTGCAAGAGAACGGCATTTATACCGAAGAGGATTTGGTGCGCCTGGGCGAGCAGTTGGGGGAGGCGCTGCGAGCGGTGCATTCGATGGGGGTGTTGCATCGGGATTTGAAGCCGAGCAATGTGATGATTTCGCTCGGTGGCGGCGATACTGTGGAGGGTGCGGCTGGCGAGCTTGGCGCTGCTAGCAAGCCGGTGCTGATTGATTTTGGTATTGCACAAGCGCAAGAGGATTCTCGGCTCACTCAAGCAGGGGCGCTTGCGCTCACGCCCGGATATTGCGATCCGCGGGTGCTGGCTGGGGCTGATCCGGATGTGCTTGCCGATTGGTGGGCGCTGGCAGCGGTGTTGGCTTATGCGGCCACTGGTGAGGCGCCTTTTGGTGAGGGGAGTGCGCCGGTGGTGATTGAGCGGGTGATGCACGGCGAGCCGCGTTTTCCTGGGCTTGATCCCGTGATTGGGCAGGCTTTTGCAGCGGCGCTGATGCGCGATCCGGCTGCGCGGATTTCGTATGGGCAGTTGTTGGGTGTGATTCGCCAGCCTGCCACCTGGATTGCACCACGCCCTGAGCAATGGCAGTCTAGTGCTGGGCTAGCGCCAAACAGTGAATTGCCTGGGCCAAATTTGGAGGTGTTGGCGCTCACTGCTCCCGAGCAGCTGCCCGATTGGGTGCGGCTGGCGAAAAAGTGCCGGCTGCTGCTAAGTGTGATTTGGCTGGCGCTAGCAGGTATTGGCGCCCGCTGGCCAGCTTGGGTGATTGTGGCTGTGGCTGTGGCGGTCTATGTGCTTGATATTGTGGGCTCCTTGATGCGAACTGTGCGCTCGCGCCAGCTGCGCCGGGGCGAGCCGCGCGCGGGGGATGGTGCTGTGGCCGCTGTGCGTTTTCCGTTCACTGCTCTCGGCGCCATGCTGCGCACTTGCGTCACGGTGGCGGTGGTGGGGCTGTTAGCTTTTGGTTTGGCTTGGCTTAGCACTCGAGCCACGATCGGAGCTGGGGAAGCAGCCCCGGATCGGCAAGCAATGTGGGCTTCGGGAATTGCGGCTGCCAGCGCGGCAGCGATATGGTTTTCACCTTTCAGCAAGCGGGCCCGCGAGGGTGTGCGTTACGTGACGGGCGGCGCTGCGGCGTCACGCACACCTAGAGTGGTGTGGCTGCTGGCGGCTTTGGCGCTGCTGGTGGTGGCTTTGGTGCTGGCTAATGGTGCTGGCGCAGCTGGCACTTCATGGGAGCCTTTTTCGCAGTTTCCTTAATAGTGGCTCTGGCGCGGGGATTTAATTAGGATTGATAAAAGAAGCATTTTGATAGCGAATGCAATGATAGACGTGGAGGAATTATGGCTCCTAAACAGACTCCGGGGATGAGCGAAGAGAAGCGCACTAAAGCACAACGAGCTGCTGAGCGGCAAGAAAAAGCGCGGCTATTGCGCGAACAGGAGGCGGCGCGTAAACGGCGTAACAAGATTATTATTGTGGTGGCGTGCGTGCTGGCGCTGGCGCTTGTGACTTTTATTGTGGTGAAGCTGGTGAGTGGCAGTGGCAAGGCGGCTGGCGATGCGGGCAGCTACGATGGGCCAGCGAAGCCGGCGCAGCTGGCTAATGTGGGTGAGGATTTTGGCGTGACGGTGGATGCTGCTGGGGCCGCCGTCACTGTGCGCGATGAGGCGCTAGCGCAGGTGGGGGTGTATTCCAATTCCACCTGCCCGCACTGCATGCAGCTTGAGAGTGCTGTGGATAAGGTGGTGAATCAGCATATGCAGGATGGTTCGGTGCAGTTCACTTTTTACCCGCTGGCCACCGATCCGGTGGGGTGCTCGAATCAGTCGAATTGGGCTACGGCTGCCGATTTCTATATCGCCACCTATGCGCCGGAGCAGTTTGCGGCCTTCCATGAGCAGCTGATGAATGCTGAAGATGGGGTGTATGCCCAGATTCCGGAAAAGCAACAAAATGGCCAGCAAGTGAAGGGCTATTGCGGTGCTGATGATCCAGTGCAGCCTGCAGATTTGGCTGCTTTTGCGGAGCGGGTGGGAGTGCCGGCGGATGTGGTGAAATCCTTGCCGGCTTCGGTGATGGCTGCTGATTGGCAGAAGGTGGCGAAAGATGCCACGGATGCTTTCCTTGCCAATACGAACGTGTGCAGTGCTGATAGTTGTGGCACCCCTACCGTCACGCTTGATGGAAAGGTAGTGGATTCGGCCACGTATGGTGGGATGGATTCGGCAGGGTTTGATGCGTGGCTGAAAGGCTTAGCTAGATAGCTTGCGGGGCTGGGGCGCGTGCTGGCTGGTATGTGCGCCGATTCGGCTCATATAGGAGGGCGGTGCTAGTGCCTTTGTGCTGGCGCCGCTTTTCTGGCATTATGGGAACGCCGGGGATGCCCGGCGATGCCTCTTTAGCTCAGTTGGTAGAGCACTCGCCTTGTAAGCGAGCGGTCGCGAGTTCGAGTCTCGCAGGGGGCTCCGATTTGTGAGGGTATCTTGCGTAGAGGTTTGCGAGCTGCCCTTGCCGCATTTTCGAGGTGCATGCTCTGCTGGGCATAAGCTAGATGCAAGTAAGCAAATAAAAAGCTCCTCACGTACCCGTCAGAGCCTCCGTTTCCTTGCTGCATTCCTGCCCTGGGGAGCTACGAAAGATAACGCCACGTGAGGAGCGATTATATTTTACGGGCTTTCGGCGATAGGTGCCAATTGGGAGCAAAGTAGCATTTTA
>R16__coassemble_1132_pt1 | contig 24889 bp, 24 predicted proteins | sample R16__metabat2_low_PE_013 | metagenome-assembled genome bin R16
CCCCTGTCCACTTTTATAGAAGTTAATCGTAGGTGTCGCGCGGGCCACGGCCCGGCACGGAATATTTGCCGTGCTTCCAAGAGCGCTGATGCGGGCCCTTGATGATAATTTCTTTCACCACACCCTCGCCAAGTACTTCAGCTAGGCGCTTGTCGATCGCGCTGCTCAAAGCACGCAGCTGCGTCTCCCAAGCCACCGATCGGGTGCGGATCGTGAGCACGCCGGCGTCGGTGAATTCTTCCACGAATGAATGCTGCGCCACGTGTGGGCCAGCCACTTCTGGCCAGCGGTTTGCCATTGAAGCCACATCGAGAGCGATCATCCACCCTTTTTCGTGCATGGTGGCATCCACCATCGCACCCAGAAAATGTGGATCACGCCAGCTGGGCCGAGCTCCAGATCCCACTTCTTGCCCTGGCACTGGCACATATATCTCGTCTCCGAGATGCTGCTCTTTCGCTGCCGCGTCTGCTATTTCAAGATTTGCTTCTTTGCGCCGGCGCACCCACCCGCGCGCCTCGGCCATGAGCCGCATGCGCTGCAAAACCTGCATAGGAAGCACATCTCCATATCGCGCGGCCGCTTCAGCGCGAGCAGCGGTGACGGGGCTATCAGCTTTCATCCACCGTCACCTCCCCATTGGCCACGAGGTATCGGCGCGCGGCAAGATTCTCCGGTAGGTCGTCTCCCACCGCCGCCGTCACAAACACTTGTTCTGCTTCGCGCACCAAATCCACGAGCCGGGCTCGGCGGCGGGCATCGAGCTCAGCGAAGACGTCGTCAAGAATCAAGATCGGCTCGCCAGCTTCGCTCCAGGCTCCCCATTCGGGGCTGCGCAACACCTGCCAAGAAGCTAGACGCAAAGCCAAAGCAAAACTCCAACTTTCGCCATGCGAAGCATATCCTTTAGCAGGCAATGAGCCAAGCTGCAGCTGCACATCATCTCGATGCGGGCCCACCAGATTTTGCCCTGCCTCAATCTCGCGCCGGCGCATTTTTGCCAGCGCGCCCGGGAAATCCTCAGCGAGAGTATTAGCAGCATAATGCACGCTGGCCTGCACATCTTCTCCCGAAACTTCGCGATAATAGTGCGCCACGTGTGGCGCGAGCCGCGCCACAATATCTGCCCGGGCGCGCACGATCTGCTCAGCCAAGGCTGCAAGCGTGCTATCAAATACATCGAGCGTGGCCTCATCGAAAGAGCGGCCGCGCCGGCGCGCCATTGCAGCCTCTTTCAATAATGCGGCTCTTTGGCGCAGCACTTTCTCATAATCAGATTTCACAGCTTTCATGCGCGGGTGCTCTTGAATCATTAGCACATCAAGAAAACGCCGCCGCACTGATGGATCGCCAGTTACTAGCGATAAATCTTCGGGAGCAAAAACTATTGTGCGCACGATTCCGAGAGTTTCGGCTGGTTTCACTGCGCCGCGATTGAGGCGGGCGCGGTTAGCTCGGCCAGCTAGAATTTCAATCTCGAGCAAAGTGGAGCGCGCTGACAACTGGGGTTGTTTGCCTGCATCCCCTTCCTCACGCTGCTCCACAACAGCAGCATCGCTTGAGCCGGAATTCACCCGCGCGCGCACCACAGCAGCAGCAGCTCCTTGCCGCACCAGCGCGGTATCAGATGAAACTCGATGCGATGAATGTGTGGATAAATACTCTATGCCCTCCACGATATTAGTTTTGCCCTGCCCATTGCGACCCACGAGCACATTCACGCCTGGTTCAAAGCGCAGCACTAACTCGCTATAGGAGCGAAAATCGTGGAGCGAAAAATCGCTGATATGCATTTATTTTGCTCCTCGTTCGCCCGGGATGAGGGCACAAGCTAAACTTTCGCCTGCGCCCACGTCACTCATTCCCGTGTGGGTCACCGGCTGCCATAAGTGCGAATTGGCATGAGTAGGAGCTTAAAGCTCTCATCCAAAGTGCCTTTCTTATCTTCACCTGTAAGCACTGCGGGTTTACTCTCTTGCGTGTAGGAAAGTCGCACAAAATCGTCACCGATCACCGCTAATCCTTCTTGCAAAAATGCTGGATTGAAAGCCATCGTGATGTCTTTGCCGTCCAGCGATGCTTGTAGTGCTTCGGATGCGCGCGCAGCATCGCCTTGGCCAGCATCAAGTTCCAACTCACCTTCTGAGAGTGAGAGGCGCACAGCTGAGTTTTTCTCCACCACGAGCCGGGCGCGCTTGATCGCTTCAGCGAGTTCATAGCGGTCAATTACGGCGTATCCTTCGATCTCTGCCGGGAAGAGTGAGAGCACTTGTGGATAATCACCATCAATGAGCTGTACCGTATTTTGCCGGCCCCCAGCACAGAAGCCAATTAGCGTGGGAGCTTGCGAATCATTGAGCGCAATTTGCACTGGCCCTACCGATCCGAGCGATTTCGCGATATCGAGAAGCCGTGATGCTCGCACCAAAATGCGTGCTTTCATATTCGCCACTTCGGACTTCCACTGCAACTGCTTCACAGCGAGCCGATATCTATCGGTGGCCATGAGCGTGAGTTGATCACCATCAATTTCGATACACACCGAGACTAGCATGGGCAAGGTGTCGTCACTCGAAGCCGCTATAGATACCTGCTGCACTGCTTTTTCCCATTCAGCGCCATCTACTGTGCCCACCACTGGAGGCATTTCATGCAATTCAGCGTAATCGTCCATCATCATCACTTTCATGGTGAATCGTGCCGATCCGCATTCGATATCTACTGTGGCTCCATCAGTGGAAAAATCTATTGGCTCATTGGGCAAGGCTCGGCAAATATCAGCGAGCAAACGCCCATTGACCAAAATTTCGCCTGTTTCTTCTACTTCTACTTTATCTTCAATATCAGCATGGGAGGTGACGTCGGAGTCGCGCGAACTAAGCGAAATCTTGCCGTCATCACTGGCTACAATTTTCATACCAGCGAGCACTGGCACAGCAGGGCGGTTTGGAATAGTGCGTGCTACCCAGCTCACGGCATCTGTAAAAAGATCTTTATCTACATGTAGTTTCATAATTCCTACTTTCTTAGTTCTGATAGTAGTTTACGCGAGTTTGTGGGCTTTATCCTAGATCGCATTGTGTAATTCAACTGAACATCTGTATTTGATGTGGCTCTCCACTTTCATCGCAGCAGTGAGCCGCAGTTGAATCACGGGGTCTGACCCTTTGATTCATATTTCTCGGGATGAATTATTCACACAAAAATATTCACATTGGTGGCCACCGGAGAGCGCGTTACTACTTTTGTAGTAGTAGTAATAGGGTGTGTGGAAACTGTGGATATCACAGTTTTTTGGCCACATATTCCGATTTGGCTTGGCAATAGATTTGTGCATAAGCGGTGATTATTTGTAGTCAAAATGTGGATGAGACGTTTTTACTTGTGATTAATCCACGATTCGCAATAGCTTATCCACAAATAATGATCACAATATCTGACAAAGGCGGCATAGCTTTATGTATTAAAGTGACGAGTATTGAGCTCTTTATCGAGTTTAATGTAGCTGATCTTGGGCAGCGCGTTTGATTTTTGCTGTCAGCTCCGTCACTTGGTTGTAAATACTTTGATTTGCTGCCATCTTGTTTTCCACATTGCGTAGCGCATTAATCACCGTGGTGTGATCGCGCCGGTTAAATACTTCAGCAATTTTTGGCAAGGAAAGGTCTGTCATTTCGCGGCACAAATACATCGCGATATGGCGTGGCATAGTGATTGCTCTGGAGCGTGAGGCCGCAGTGAGGTTTTCTACTGTGGTCTTAAAGTAGGAGGCTGTCTGAGCCATAATTACGCTTGCGGTGATATGCAGCGAAGAAGGATCAGAAATCATATCTTTGAGCACTAGCTCTGCCATCGAGAGAGTGACTGGTTGCTGGGCTAAATCTGCGTACGCCGTCACGCGCCTTAAAGCACCTTCCATTTCGCGCACATTACTCGTCATATGAGTGCCGATATATTCGATGACTTCGCGTGGCACGGCCATATTTTCAGCGCCGGATTTTTTATCAAGAATAGCGATGCGGGTCTCGAGATTAGGTAGATCAATACTTGCTGTGATTCCGGAGGCGAAGCGCGAGATCATGCGATCTTCAAAGCCTTGTAAATATTTGGGGGCCACATCTGAGGTGATTACGATCTGTTTATTGGCCGTGGATAGAGCATTGAAAGTATGGAAAAATTCATCCAAAGTTTGCTCTTTTTTAGAAATGAATTGGATATCGTCAATTAGTAGCACGTCCACTGTGCGGAATTGATCTTTGAAGGTGTGCACTTTTTGATCGCGCAGTGCATTAATAAAAGCGTTAGTGAATTCTTCACTGGATACGTAGAGTACTTTTTTCTTTGGGAAAAGGGTGAGAGTGTAGTTTCCAATTGCGTGCAGCAAGTGGGTTTTGCCCATGCCCGAATCTGAATAGAGGAAGAGTGGATTATATGTGGAGCCGGGAGATTCGGCCACGGCCAGAGCTGTGGCGTGAGCAAAACGATTAGATTCGCCAGGCACAAATGAATCGAAGGTATAGCGAGGGTTGAGGCGGGCCTCTTTTTGTAAGGAAGGGATTGGATTTTCTTCTCGCGTTGATTCATGGAAGTCTGCGAAGTAATCGTCGACTGCGTGCGGCGCTGAAGCAGATTGCACTTTCTCGTAAAGTGGTAGGGAGTTGTGATCAGTAAATTCGAATGATTCAGCCACGTAATTTTGGGGAGTTGGATTTGTGGCTGTGCTCGGCAGCTCCCATTCGTGGGCAGCATCGTATGGATCAAGGGCGGAGCGTAGTGGCGTTGAGTGCTCGGAATTATTGATTGTTGGGGATTGAGCAAGAGCAGGGTCTACTGAAATCATTAAGCGAATTTCACGGCCGAGAATTTCGGCGAGTTGAGTGCTCATTACTGGAGCCACATGTTCACTAATCCAATCTTTCACAAATTCAGATCCCACACCGAGCATGAAAATATCGTCAACTGCTGCTAATGGTTGAGCCATCCGCACAAATGCAAGTTGTGAATCAGAGAGTTTTCCTTCGGCTTTCAGTAACTCTGTGGCGGCGTGCCACGCATCGCGTGCCGCAAATTGTTCCGCCATATCGTCCCCTTTATTTGCCTGTGGATAAGTTGCGAGTATTGGTGGCGGAAAAGAGCGCAACGATATTAAATCGAGCCTGATTAGCGCCATCTTGCTTATCTTAAAACACAATAAGCGCTAAGAAAAACTTAGTTATCCACAGAGTTGTGCACAGATGTGGATATTACATCATTGTAATTACATTGGTGGAGCCGCTGAAATATCCCGAAAACTAGTAACTAGCTGAGCTATACACAGGTGTGGAAAGTAAAGAAAATTAGAATTTAATTGGTGTAGTTTAACTGGCAGATGATGAGACTTCGCTCACGAGGCCCCCTTTTCTAATTGACCCCAATCGCCTTTGGCACATAAAGTCGGTACGGCATCAGAATGTGATGGCATAGCTTGATTCTGGGCTTTGCAGCTTGGTATAAGTTGCGAGTACCATATTCAAGGTTAAGCTGATCTAAAATCCGGAGAAGATGATCTATGACGACTAAACGTACTTTTCAGCCGAACAATCGGCGGCGCCACAAGGTGCATGGCTTCCGTAAGCGTATGAGTACCCGTGCTGGCCGTGCAGTGCTCGCTGCTCGCCGGCGCAAGGGGCGCGCAAAGCTCACCGTGTGATCTCATGCTTCCCGCTCAATATCGAATGCGATCGAGCAGCGATTTCGCTGCTACGATTAAGGGTGGGAAGCGGCAACGAGCTGCCACGGTGATGCTGTATGCGCTCTCTAGCCAAAGCTCTTTTTCGAGTGACGGAGATAATTCCGTTCACGAGACGCAGACATTCGCTTTGGAGTGCGCTCACAATACAAAAGCCGGCCAGCAACTGGTCGGCTTTGTGGTGAGCAAAAAAGTGGGTAATTCAGTGGCGCGCCACCGAGTAGTGCGCCAACTTCGGGAAATTATCCGCCCGCTGCTGCCATTCTCACACCCAGTGAAGATTGTAGTGCGCGCGCTACCACTATCAGCATCAGTGCCTTTTATTACACTTCGCTCCGACGTCACGAGAGCATTATCTAAGCTTGATCTGCTAAAGGATTCAAAAGCAGCTCCTGCGCTCTGGCAAGAATCCAGTGTGCCAGCCGTGTCGCGTAGCCAAGCTGGAGCATAGAAATGGGTGGCGTAGCAAAGGCCTTGCGCATCGCTATTAAATGGTATCAACGGAGCATTTCTGCAGCTAGAGAGCGGCGTTGCCGGTATGAGCCCACATGCTCAGCATATGCTCTGCAAGCAATTGAGTTGCACGGGGCAATAAAAGGTACAATTCTAGCTAGTTGGCGGATTTTGCGATGCAACCCGTGGAGTAACGGCGGAGTGGATTTCGTGCCTGAGAAAGGTGCGTGGCCCGCGACCCCAATGAACTACGAGCAGCTCATGGAATATCGCCGGCAGCACGAAATAGGCGATACTGAAGTTGGCCAGCTCAAGGGCGAGGCTAGCGAGCAGTAGATTGCAGCGCAAGATGATCAGCAATGCGCGCTAGCATGATTTAAAACTTAGTGTGAGACGAAAGTAGAGAAGTGGACGTAATTCTTTTTCCACTGATGTGGGTGATTGGTTGGATAATCGTAGGTGTGCACAAGCTGCTCACGCTGCTCGGTATGGCCGGCGGTCCAGGGCCGGCATGGGTGCTTGCTATCGTGGGTATGACCATTATCGTGCGCGCCCTGATGATTCCGCTATTTAATAAGCAAATACGCTCGCAACGAGTTATACAGCGCCTACAGCCCGAAATGCAGAAGATCCAAGCTAAATACAAGGGCAAGAAGGATCAAATCTCTCAGCAGCGGATGCAGCAAGAAATCACTGCCCTCTATCGCAGTCACGGTACTTCGCCTTTCGCGTCATGCTTGCCGATGTTTATCCAGATGCCGATTTTCTTTGCGCTATATCAAGTGCTTTGGAATATCAAGGGGCTTTCTGATGGCAGCTATGCGCGCGCTGCTCTAGGTGGCATTAATCAGGCGCGAGCCACAGAGCTCGCTGGTTCCACAATATTTGGTGCTCCGCTCACCTCATCTATTGGTACTGCTAGCGCTTACGGCGATATGAAGCTACGCGTGATCATCGTGGCCGTAGTGCTTATAGCTTTTATGATCATCACTCTGTTTATCACCCAAAAACAGATGATGACAAAGAATATGCCAGCCAATGACGACCCTAATAATCCAGCCGCCAAGATGACTAAATACATGCTTTATGGCATGCCGCTAATTTATGTTTTCACCGGCTATGCGTTCCAGGTTGGTGTGTTGGTGTACTGGCTGGCGAGCAACGTGTGGAACATGGGCCAGCAGACTTGGCTCATTAACACAAACCCCATGCCAGGCTCTCCTGCTTACAAGAAACGCCAAGAAAAGCTGCGCGCCAAACGCATCGCCAAAGGTCTGCCTCCAGAAGAAGAGGAAGCACAGCTCGAGGTTAAACCGAGCGGCCAGCGCGTGCAACCAATGAGCGCGAAGCGGCAAAAGAAGAAAGGTAAGGGCTACGATCCGCTAGCCGATGGGCCCGCGGCAGCTGCATCCTATCGTGACGGCGAGGCGATCAGCGCCTCGAGTGAAGATATTGGTGGCGCCGATGCTGCCTTCGATCAAGAAGAGCGCATTGGCAAAGATGGGCTCACAGATGCTCAGCGCGCCCAGAAGCGCTATGAGCGGCGCATGGCAGAGCGCCAGCGCTCCAAGCAAAAGGCCCAGAAGCGAGCTAAGATGCAGCAGCAAAATAAGAAAGAACGTAACTTTTAAATTTAAGTGCGAGTAAAGGATTGCTATGAGTGTGGTAGAACTTGATGAAGTAAGCGAAAAGGGTTTGGCGCAAAAGCTCGAAGAAGAAGGCGATTTTGCTGCAGATTATCTCGAAGATTTGCTCGACATAGCTGAACTCGATGGCGATATTGAAATCTCTGTGGAGGCAGATCGGGCAGCAGTGGCTATCGTGCTTGAGGAGGGTGCCAATCGCCGGCTTAAGCGCCTTATTGGCCGACATGGCGAGACGCTAGATGCGCTGCAGGAGCTTACCCGCCTCGCGGTGCAATGCAAGACTAACGAGCGCTCCCGTTTAATGCTAGATATTTTGGGATATCGCGAAGGACGCCGCCGCGCAATTCAAGCTATTGCTCAAGAGGCGATTGATGAAGTGCTTGAAACCGGCGAGGATGTGCCGCTTAAGCCCATGAACCCCTTTGAGCGCAAAGTGGTGCATGACGCTGTAGCGAAGGCAGGGCTTTATTCTGATTCCACCGGTGTGGGCCCTGATCGGCATGTGGTGGTAATGCTGCCGCTTGAGGATGAAGACGATTTAGCTGACGGAGATGAATTCGATGCTCCGAGCGGTGAAGATTTTGAATCTGCAGCTTCAGCCGAAGGTGAAGATCTCGAGGAATCAGCCGCTAGCGCTGATGAGGTTTTCGAGAGCGCTGAATCTGGCGATGATCTAGAAGCAGATCAGTGATGGTAAGCAGCGAACGCGATCTGATTGTGGAAGCTCCTCCTTCGGGAGGGGCTTCCCATTTCGGCGCCAAACAATGGCAGGCGTTGCTCGAGTTTGCCCAACTTCTTGAGGCAGAAGGTGAGCTTCGTGGCCTGTTAGGGCCTAGGGAATTGCAGCGATTGTGGAGCCGGCACATCTTAAACTGCACTGCACTTTTTGGCGATTTGCCTGAAAATAGCGAAATAGCCGATATTGGTGCAGGTGCTGGTTTTCCGAGTATCGTAATCGCCGCTGCCCGGCCAGATGTGCGCGTGACGGCAATCGAGACCATGGATCGGCGTGCCCAATGGCTTGAGTACGTTGCCTCTAAACTCGAGCTTAATAACTTTACGTTGATTCACAAGCGTGCTGAATTGCTCCATGGCCAGCGATCTTTCCAGTTCGTGACGGCCCGGGCCGTGGCTCCCCTCAAAAAGCTAGTGCCGTGGGCCTTGCCACTAGTCACACCCGCAGGTTCCCTGCTCGCTTTCAAAGGTGCAAAAGCAGAGGCAGAAATTGACGCTGCGAGCAGTGTTTTTAAAAAGCACGGCGTGGCCTGGGTGGATATATATGAGCGCCCGGTATGGGGCACCGATGAAGCCACCCGCATCGTAGAGTTGCACAAAAGGTAGAATAATATTCGCATAAGGAGGGAAGATGAGCTCACTATCAGATAGATTCAATGCTGAGTTTGGTGCTGCACATAAGCAATATGTGCCACTGCCCGAAAATGAGGCTGAATCCACGTTTGATCAGCTGATGCACAGCCATGCAGTGCGATCCGAATTTTTCAGCGAGCCGCTCCCCCACCCTGCTCACCCTCGCATCTTCGCCGTCTCCAACCAAAAAGGCGGCGTTGGCAAAACCACTACGGCGGTAAACATTGCAGCCGCGCTCGCCAAAGGTGGGCTATCGGTGCTCGTGATTGATTGCGATCCCCAAGGTAACGCATCCACTGCTCTCGGCGTCAAACCGCCAGCTGGTGATCCTTCTGTGTATCACACTCTTACTCAAGATCTTCCGCTGCGCGAAGTAATGTACCAATGCCCTGATATAGAGACCCTTTTTGTGGTGCCCGCTACCATTGATCTTTCGATGGCCGAGGTGGAGCTAGTAATGAGCGATCGGCGCGAATATCGATTGCGCGATTCACTTTCAGCTTTCTTTGGCCTCCCCGAAGCAGATCGGATCCACTTTGACTACGTATTTATTGATTCGCCGCCCTCGCTTGGCATGCTTACGCTCAATGCGCTTGTGGCTGCGCGCGAAGTGCTGATTCCGATTCAGGCGGAATACTATGCCCTCGAAGGGCTTACGCAACTTATGGCGACCATTCATAAAGTGCGCGAGAGCTTTAATCCAGAACTCCGAATTTCTACCATTGTGCTCACAATGTTTGATAAGCGCACCAATCTTGCCAATGACGTGGCAGCAGACGTGGCTCAATACTTCTCTGATGAATTGCTGGCCACCCGAATCCCGCGCAATGTGCGTATCTCAGAAGCCCCTAGCTTTGGTCAAACCATCATTAGCTACGATTTGCGCTCGGCCGGAGCCGCGGCCTATCTCGCAGCCGCCAAAGAAATAGCATTGCGCTCATAGTCTTGTGATGTTTCACGTGAAACAATTTGCGGTTCCCTCCGGGTATCGCCGCGCTTCGCCCTGAGCGGGGTGCCAGCAGCGCAGATGCGAATACCCCGACTCGCGCTCCCGGGTATCGCCGCGCTCCAGCTTGCCGCGACCGATATCCCCAACGGTAAGGGCGAGTCAAGGGGTCTGACCCCGGGATTCATTGTGTGGCGTGTTTGCTGGCTCGCCCGGAAACAAAAACGGCAGAGTCCCCTATGTACGCTTTTCATTTCGCCAAACTCTCCGGCCGTTTATTGATTGGCGATGTTTCACGTGAAACAATTCTCGATATAATGGGAGCAAGCGATAGCGATGTTTCACGTGAAACAATGAGGAGTGACGATGGCGGAAAAGCGGCGCGGCCTAGGGCGTGGCATTGGAGCTTTGATTCCAAGCGATCAGCAAGAAAAACCTACTCGGCCCATTGATGTGTTTTTTTCGCAGCAAACAAGCACTGAGGCTGTAAAACCCGAACGCGCATCAAGCACTAAATCTAAATCTGCCACCAAGCCAAAGCAAAGTGAAAAGCCAACGCGCTCAACCAAAGTAAAAGAAAGGAATAGTAACGATGATGAACTAGTGCCAGTGCCAGGCGCCACTTATGGTGAAATCGCCGTCACTGCGATTATTCCAAATACGAAACAGCCACGCACGGTATTTGATGAAGATGACTTGCAAGAGCTCGCTGATTCGATCACAGAAGTGGGCGTGCTGCAGCCTATTGTGGTGCGCCCATTAGCAAAGCCGCTTAAGGATCAGCCAGATGCACGCTATGAATTAATTATGGGCGAGCGCCGGTGGCGAGCATCGCAGCGAGCTGGCATGGTCACAATTCCAGCGGTAGTTCGCCACACCGAAGATGAGGATTTACTCCGCGATGCACTTCTAGAAAACCTGCATCGTGCTCAGCTTAATGTGCTCGAAGAAGCCGCCGCATATCAGCAGCTACTAGATGATTTTCAGATCACTCATGAAGAACTCTCCAAGAAAATAGCCCGATCAAGGCCACAGATTTCGAATACTTTGCGGCTTCTCAAGTTGCCGCCACTAGTGCAGCGCCGCGTAGCAGCAGGTGTGCTCTCGGCAGGCCATGCGCGTGCATTGCTAAGCCTGAGTGATCCAGCAGCAATGGAACAACTAGCCCAACGGATCGTGGCTGAAGGGCTCTCAGTGCGATCAGTAGAAGAAATCGTGGCTCTCGGCGGTGAACAAAAGCAGCGCAATGCGCGCGCACGCAGCAGTTATGAACACCAAGCTGAACTCAACGAAATCGCGCAAGAACTAGAAGACCAGCTAAATACGCGCGTAAAAGCGCGCATGGGCAAACGCAAAGGTATGCTCACTATCGAGTTCTCCGATCTCCAAGATCTCTCACGAATTCTTGCTGCGATGCAGTAGCTCATAGAGTGATCCCTGCTATCGGATGCTCCCACTTAAGGAGATACACGGGGTGGCCCACTGGTGGCTCTCTAGCTATCGCGGCAGCGCAGCTTTGAGGATATCGAGGTAAAACTCATCCACGGATTCGCCGCGCACTAGGGCACTTGCCGCAGCAGCTTGCGGGAAAATCGAGGTCTCGGCCATACCAGGTGTGGTGTTCACGTCGATAAACCAGGCTACGCCGTCACTATCCAAAATCACATCGGTACGCGAATAGTGGCGCAGCCCGAGAATCGCGTGCACATCCAGAGCAAGCTTCGTGATCGCAGCTAGCTCTTCATCGCCTGCCTGTGCCGGCACGAAATACTGCACCCGGCCAGGGTTGTAGCGCGCATCATAATCGTAAGGGCCACTAGCCACCACCTCTACAGGAGGCAAAGCCTCGGGGCCATCACCCAAATCCACTACACCCACACCAAATTCACGGCCAGCCACAAACTGCTGAATAAGCGCCACCTCATCGTAAGCAAAACAATCCACCATAGCCGCAGGTAAATCCGCACGCTCGCGCACAATAGTAAGCCCAAGCGAAGAGCCACCACGCGCCGGTTTCACCACCACTGGAAAGCCGTAACGCGCCTCCACCAAATCGAGCACTGGCGTCACACCCACCTCGCGGAAAAGTGGCTGTGGCAATGCCATTGAAGAAGGCACTTTAATCCCCGCACGGGTCAATACAGTAGCGGCCACCGATTTGTCAGATGCGAGCCGGCAGGCTTCAGCTCCAGAGCCCACGAATGGATATCCAGCTAAATCGAGTAAATCTTGAAGTGAGCCATCTTCGCCAGTTGATCCATGCACCATTGGCCACACAATGTCAGGCTCGAGCGCAGTAAGCCGTTGTAACAGTTGAGCATCCAGATCAAGTACCTTCACCTGCACGCCGCTGCCGCGCAGCGCGCCAGCCACTCGCGATCCCGAACGCAGCGAAACATCACGCTCATGGGTGAGCCCGCCCGCGAGCACAGCTACTGTTAATGGCCGATCCATGCTAGTTCCTTCCTTCTATAGCTCAAATGAGCCAGGCAAAAACTCTGATAGAGAATTATACGGATAATTAGTATTGATTCGTTTCAGGCCGTTCCACGCCACCATCGCGATGCCGCTCGTGAATCCCAAACATCTGCACCAACTCCAGCTCTTGATCGATCACGCCTGCCAAGCGGCGCACACCTTCTTTGATTTGATCCGGGGTGGGGTAGCAAAAAGACAGCCGCATATGATCGCCGCCCTGGCCATCAGCAAAAAACGCAGTGCCACTCACGTAAGCCACCAGATTCTTTGTAGCCCGAGGCAGCATGGCCTTAGCGTCGAGACCCTCTGGTAGCTTCACCCAAGTGTAGAAACCTCCGTCAGGAATATTCCAAGAGCACTGCGGCAAATAAGTATCGAGAGCTTCGAGCATTGCGTCGCGGCGCTCGCGATACATGGTGCGATACTCTTTGATTTGGCCCATCCAATCGTATGTGCGCAGGTATTCAGCGATCGATATTTGCCCCATCTTAGTGGGAGAGAGCACCGCATTTTCGTTGGCGAGCACGAGGCGCTGCGTGACGGCGTGCGGGGCAAGCGCCCAGCCCACGCGGTATCCTGGAGCGAAGGTTTTAGAGAAAGAGCCCAGGTAAACCACTACTTCGGGGTCATAAGTTTGCAGTGCTGGCATCACTTGATCATTAAAGCCAAGCATGCCGTAGGGATTGTCTTCAAGCACGAGCACGTGATGGCGCCGACATATTTCAACAATTTGTGGGCGGCGCTCGATACTCATCGTCACCCCGGCAGGGTTATGGAAATTTGGCACAGTGTAGAGAAACTTCACAGGCTTGCCTTCGCGCTCCAGCTTTGTGAGCATGGCTTCAAGCTCACTGGGAATTAATCCTTCAGCATCGAGCGGCACATGCACCACATTTGCCTGATATGCCCGAAATACACCAAGTGCACCCACATAGGAGGGCGCCTCAGCCACAATCACGTCGCCAGGATTAATAAAAATCTGGGTGATCAAATCGAGCGCAGCTTGCGAGCCAGTGGTGACGGTGATGTCATCGGGATGCGCTTTGATTCCCTCGGGGCGCATCACTTCTGCAATCATTTCACGCAGTTCTTGCTCGCCTTGGCCACCGCCATACTGAAGCACATAAGCACCGCGCTCGCGAATCAGCTTAGCGCTCATTTCAGCTAAGAAATCTAAGGGAAGCCCTTGAATAAAGGGCATACCGCCGGCGAGGCTCACTACCTCCGGGCGATTGGCGACGGCGAAAAGCGAACGCGTCTCCGATTGGCGCATACCAAGAGCGCGATCGGCATAATGATCGAACCATGGGTCGAGCCTAGTGCCGCTGCGCTGCACAGATTCTGAATTCTTCGCCATAAGGATCCCTTTCGAAAGCCAGCATTAAAAGAATAGGCGGGCAGGGGAGCCGAGACCAAATGTGCTCGAATAAGGAAACACAGTGAGGAAACAAAGTTTACAGGCTAAAGAGTGGACATGGGGGTCGAGTGCGGGTGTCCACTTTGCGCGCAAAATGGACACCCGCACTCGACCCCCATGTCCACTTACAGGCTAGAGCGAGCCGAGATAATTCTGCGCATCTAGGGCGGCAGCGCAGCCAGCCCCTGCTGCCGTAATGGCTTGGCGATATACGTGATCCACCACGTCGCCGGCAGCAAAAACCCCTGGCACGCTAGTGCGGGTGGAAGGCGAATCCACTTTGATGTAGCCGCCCTCATCGAGATCCACAGCTCCATTCAGCACGGCAGTGCGCGGTTCGTGGCCAATCGCCACAAACACGCCCTGCACCTCCAGCTCGCTTTCCTCGCCCGTCACCGTATCTTTCAAAGTGAGCGAAGCCAGCGCACCCTCGCCATTCACGGCCACCACCTGCTTGTTCCAATGCATCTGGATCTTTGGATCAGCGAGCAAGCGATCGGCCATCACCTTCGATGCGCGTAGCTCATCGCGCCGATGAATCACGTGCACAGTCTCACCGAAGCGCGCCAAGAATAAGGCTTCCGTGACAGCACTGTCACCGCCGCCCACCACGGCGATTTGGCGATCTTTAAAGAAGAAGCCATCGCAGGTGGCACAATAGCTCACGCCTTTGCCGGCCAGCATCGTCTCCCCATCGAGGCCAAGCTTCTTGTAGGCCGAGCCAAGTGCCAAAATCACGGCTTTCGCCTGATACGTTTCACCGCCGTCAGTGGTGATTTTCTTAATTTCGCCCGAGAGGTCAAACTCCACGGCATCTTCATACTCCACCTCGGCGCCAAACTTTTCGGCCTGGCTCTGCATCTTATCCATCAGCTCTGGGCCCAGTACCGGCTCGGGCCAGCCCGGAAAATTTTCCACCTCAGTGGTGGTCATCAGCGCGCCGCCCGCATCGAGCCCACCGGCGATCACCAGCGGTTTGAGCCCTGCGCGCGCTGTGTATATAGCGGCTGTCCAGCCTGCAGGGCCAGAGCCCACGATAATTACCTCGCGTACATCTTCCATGATTGCCTCCGATATGTGCGATTATTCGAATTGGTCTCCACTTTATTGGTAAGTATGAGCGTAACGGGGAATTAGCGCTGGGTATTTCCAGGCCTTGGGCTGCTATTGGGCAGTGATTTCGTAAATGCGCATCAAGTTTTGTCCCTCTTCGTCTCGGGGGAGTTGCTGTATCCAAATCAAAGCATATTGAGCAGTGACGGCGCTTTGGGCAGTGAGTTTTGTGACGGGCGCTACGGCGCTTTGGGCTATTGTGCTGCCTTCGAGTGGGGCATCTTCAGTGGCGCTCCGCCACTGCACTACGCCGCCATTGCCGCCAGTGGTGAGGCTGATGGTGGTGATGGGCGCTTCGCTCTCGAACTTCACTAAAAGCCCAAACTGGTCGCTCGCTTGGAGGGTGGGGTTTTCAAAATACCACGAGCGAAAATTTGATTCCGGATCCCCATCAGCTGCTTTAGGAGCATCTTCAAAAAGCCGCTCGGCTGCTTCGAATTCTTTAATATCGGGATTAGCGCTCAAGAAAGCTACAGATTCAATAGCTATAGGCTCACCGGCTTTAGGTGCGGTATCTGTGCTTGCGGTTCGATCTTCTGGAGCCGGGGGAAGCTCGCCCGGGGCGCTAGCAGATGTCACATCGTTCGAATCGGGCGGTAGCACATTGACGGGAGCGAGTGGGCTAAAGAGCAATATCGCACCAATGATCAGCGCTAGCCCCACAAAACTACTTAAAGCCATGAGCACCACGTTTGAGAGCGCGTAGCTTCTTGCGCCTGAAGTTAGCACTGGTTCTGAGGCGAGATGCCAGCGGTTTGGCTCATAATCATCATCCACCAAAATCTTGGATGCTGCGATATCGGTGGGGGTGCTTTCGGTGCTTGAATGAGCCGAGCTATCATCATCCGCGGCAGTGACGGCGGCGCTATCAGATTCAGTAGCGCCAGAATCAGCATCAGATTCGGCATCGTCACCTCGGCTCACGCCATAGCTAGGGGGAGCGAGTGGCTCTTGGGAAGCGGCAGATTCAATATCGCTTGCCAACATCGAATCGTAATTGCCGAACATCGTAAACATGTCGCCAGTGCTTACTGGCTCAAATACGCTATTCCAAGCAATCTTTTCTGCAGTGGCAGGCTCTTGATCTTCGCCACTTTGCTCAGCTGCTTCAGCTTCAGCTTGCGCTGCAAGAAGCTTCGCTGCTGCTGCCTCGGCTTGCTCGCGCTGCTGCGTGAAATAAGATTCCAGCTCAGGCACGCGAGCAAGATCAACCTCACCCCAAGGAGCGAGCCGGCGCAGCAGATCGCTAGGGCGTTGAATCCCTGCGGTATAAGATTCAGCTTGGAAAATTTCGTGAATCTGCGCCGAAAGATCTTCACGCTGCGCGGCCCGCACCACAAAATCTTGGTGAGTGGCTGGATCTTCAGGAAAATCAAGGCCATCGAGCAAGGCCGCAAAAAAGACGATCAAGCCGCGCACTTCGCTTCGATCAAGCTCGGCACTCAGAGAATCAGTGTCCACTCCTGCAAGCGCTGCGAGCCACGCCACGCCGTCAAGCATTACGGCGCCGGATTCTGAAATATATACTCGATCAGCGCAAAGCTGCAAATGCCGTAAGCCGCGATGGCGAGCGTGATTGACGCCGGCCGTGACTTCACCGATTATTGCCGTGAGCGTGGAGGGATCGAGAGCTTCAGGAGTGGCATATGAGGTGAGCTGCACCCCTGAAGGCAGATCCGTGAAAATGATACTCTCACGATCATTTTCGACAACGCCCAGAGTGCGAGTGACGAGCGGCTCATCGAAGAGGCCAGCGCGGCGAGCTGCATCAATAGCCGCTGCTCGATGTGGGTGATCAGATGGAATCACGATTGCGCGCAGTTCGCGGCCCAGCACAGTATCAGTGGCGTGCCAAGCTTGCACATTGTAGGCAGCGAAAGTAGCTTCATCAGGGCTATTTAAAAGAAAGCGCTGTGCCACAAGCCTATCTGCATGAGAATGCTCGTGATCCACCTGCTACTCCTTAGCTGATGCGCCGGCCGCTACACCGTCACGCTTTAAAGCCCAATCTTGGCTGTGCTTTTAAGGGATACTCTCCAAGTGTATCCACACCATGCTTAGAGCGCGAACTTTGCTGCATGTGTTGTGCCTCGCTCTATACCACCCACCAATACGAAAAGATATTGGTGCTTAACTCTTCTACTTTTACAGTGAGTGTGGCATCAGCGCGAGTAAGTGCAAGTTATGCTTGCATGGCGCACCGCCATTCATTCATCTTTGAGTAAAGAATAGGCCATGTGCACGATTTTGCGCTCATTGGGATAAGCAAGCCTCGAGCTCACTATGCGCATTGGCACCCATTCGGCTTTCTCAGCTTCATGATCAGGATCCCCTTCTACCCCGATCTCACCCGTGAGCGCTTCAAGCAAAAAGTGATGCACCACTTTGTGGATCCGATGATGTTTGCCAGAAAACCAGTAATCAATTGTGGTGAGATGCTTGAGCGCCCGCCCAAAAATTCCCGTCTCTTCCGAAACCTCACGCACGGCAGCTTGGGCTGGCGTCTCGCTTCCCTCCAAATGCCCCTTGGGCAAGCACCACTCTAAATGCCCGGATCGGTTCCGCCGCGCAATCACGGCCACGTACGGTTCGCCGTCACGCACACTCACCACCACCCCGCCGGCGGAGGTCTCGTTGGCCACTGGCAAATCGCGTTCAGCTCGATCTATGCTCCGATCTCCAGCGCGCTCTGCCCGCGGAAAACGCTTTTCAATACCGCTGCGCGCCTCCTTAAGCTCATCCAAATCAGCGGCAGTCACTTCCACCCGCGGCATACACTTCGGCGGCCTCGGCTTCGGCGCTTTTGCCTGCACCCCAAATTGAGGATCCAGCCGCGGCTGATCCACCCCGTCACTACTCTCTGTCATCACATCCACACTTCATGGCTGAAGCAAACGTGCTGAACTAGGCGAAATGTGCCACCCTATAAGGGTGACGTATCAAAGCCCAGATTCAACCGTACCTTCAGCCTCCATCTCCGCTGACCGAAATCAGCGTGCTCGCGTGCTAGCTCGCGGCCAGCAGGCCTTGAGCGCGCTACCACAAGCGCTTCTTGATCTAGGATCTATTTTCGCACGGAATGGGGTGGAAGTGGCACTCGTTGGCGGGCCAGTTCGCGACGCATTTCTAGGCCGGCCGATCCACGATTACGATTTCACCACTTCAGCAGCTCCGGAGCTCACTATTCGCTTGCTTGAAGAGTGGGGTGACGCCGTATGGGATATCGGTAAAAAATTCGGCACTATTGGCGCGGCGCGCGATGGGCTCACTGTGGAAGTGACCACCTATCGCTCGGATCAATACGATCCGGATTCGCGCAAACCAAACGTGGAATTTGGGGATTCGCTAGAAGGGGATCTCTATCGGCGCGATTTCACAGTGAATGCTATGGCCGTGCGTTTTCCCAGCATGGAGCTCGTGGATCCGTGCGGTGGCTTTACGGATTTGCTTGATGGCGTGCTGCGCACCCCAGCTCCGGCGCCACAATCTTTCAGCGACGATCCGCTACGAATTATGCGCGCTGGGCGTTTTGCGGCCCAGCTGGGCTTCAGCGTCACCGAAGAAGTGATGGCAGCTATGCGCGATCTAGCTGGGCGCCTGGAGATCGTATCTGCTGAGCGAGTGCAAGCAGAGCTTACCCGCCTGATGGTGGCGCCGGAGCCGCGGCGCGGCATCGAACTGTTGGTATATACGGGCGTAGCCGATATTGTGTTGCCAGAAGTGGCCGCATTGCAAGATCTCGTGGATGAGCATCGGCGGCATAAAGACGTCTACGAGCACACGCTCACCGTGCTGGATCAGGCGATTGCCTTGGAGACGGGGGCGGATGGGCCCGTGCCGAAGCCAGATTTTGTGTTGCGCTTTGCTGCGCTTATGCATGACGTGGGTAAGCCAGCCACGCGGCGGTTTGAATCGAATGGCTCCGTGAGTTTTCACAATCACGATCTGGTGGGAGCTCGGCTCACGGCTAAGCGGATGAAGGCGCTGCGTTTCGACAAGCAAACGATGAAAGACGTATCGCGCTTAGTGGAGTTGCATCTGCGCTTCCATGGCTACGGCGAGCAGGCTTGGACGGATTCAGCGGTGCGCCGCTACGTGAGCGATGCTGGGCCGCTTTATGAGCGTTTGAATCGCCTCACCCGAGCTGATTCCACCACCCAAAATAGGCGTAAGGCGCACTGGCTGCAGGCAGCTATGGATGATCTTGAGCAGCGCGTGGTAGCGCTCAAAAAGCAAGAGGAAATTGATGCTTTGCGCCCGGATTTGGATGGCGCCGAGATCATGGAAATTCTGCAGCTTCGCCCTGGGCGCGAAGTGGGAATGGCACGCAAATTCCTGCTCGAAGCGCGAATTGAGGAAGGGCCATTAGGTAAAGAGGAAGCCACGCGCCGGCTTTTGGAGTGGTGGAAGGAAAATTCCTCCCAGTGAGGCGATAGCATAGAGGAAAATGTGGGATCTTGCAGCAAGCGAAGTGGAGCAAAGGAGGTGAAAGTGACGCAGCGTGAAGATATTGAGGAACGCCCTGGCGCTGAAATAGTGGGCACACCAGTAAGGCGTGCCAAAGGCGAGCGCAGCGGCGCGCCGGATGCAGCGGATCTTCATCGAGATTTGGCCGAGGATATCTTAGGCGAGCCACAGCACAATGAATCCGAGCCTCACGGCATTCGGATTATGGTAATGATCGCGCTCTTTGGCGCCACTCTCTTCTGTGTGCACTCAGTGGCTGAAGTATTCACTCCGCTCTTTTTAGCGCTCACGCTCGTGCTGGCAGTGCGCCCGGTGGCGCGCAGTTTGCGAGCACATCACGTGCCGGGCTGGCTTGCTGCCACTATCACATTCCTGGTGTTGCTGGTGCTTTTCGGCGGTATGGTATCGCTCGTTGTTTGGGCTTTTACTCCAGTGCCACAAACTCTTATCAATTACAGCTCCAATTTTGAGCAAACTATGAATGCAGCGCTTGCCGCGCTGGCAAGTTGGGGCATCCGCACAGCTGATCTTACGGTGTTTGTGAATCAACTGAATTTCAATTCAGTGATCTCTTGGGCATGGAGTGTGCTCGATTCGTTACGGTCTGTGGGGGGCCTCTTGGCGATTGTGATTATCGCATTGCTCTTCATCACGGTAGACACCACTGTGCTCAACAAGCGTTCGGAAGTGATGCGCCGAGAGCATGGCCATATTGCGCAAGCGCTTGCGGGCTTTGAGCAGCGGGTGCGCCACTATTGGATCATTTCCACTTTCTTTGGCTTCATCGTGGCCGTGATTGACGTATTCGCGCTCGGATTGCTTGGAGTACCGCTGCCACTCACCTGGGGTATGTGGGCTTTTATCACCAACTACATCCCCAATATTGGCTTTGTGATCGGCGTGATTCCGCCTATGGTTATGGGGCTCGTGGATTCTGGATGGCAGACCATGATGTGGGTGATGGTGCTCTACACCGTGATTAACGTGGTGATTCAGACTCTCATCCAGCCTAAATTTACTGGTGACGTGGTGGGGCTTTCGCCCTCCGTCACTTTCATTTCCTTAGTGCTGTGGACTTCCGTGGTGGGCTGGCTGGGTTCAATTCTTGCCGTGCCACTCACGCTCTTCTTTAAGGCTTTGCTTGTGGATTCAGATCCGCGCACGCAATGGCTCGACGTCTTCCTAGTCTCGGAAAGCGACGTGCGCAAACGAGAACAAGCCGGAGTGTATCAAGGTGACGATGGGCAAGTCAGATCACTAAATTTCAAATATCCTTATGATTTGCTCGCTAAATTCTCAAGCGGCTTAAGCAGCTCGAATAGTTCAAAGGCGCGAAAGAAAGCGCGAGCGCATCGGGTCTTGAAGGCTTCGAGAGCTAAAGCGGCTGAGATCCGGAAAGGGGAGCTTAATGAGCCCAAGAGCCCGAAATAAAAAGGCTAAGCGGCGCCGTAAGCTCAGGTTAGGCACTGTGATATGGCGAGCTTTTTGGATAATTATCGCTTTGATTCTCGGCGTGCTCATCGGCACCTACGCCACCACCAAAGTGCCCTCTCCTGAGGCAGTTAAACTTCCGCAGCCGACGGCTGTCTATTTTTCAGATGGCACCACAAAAATTGGGGATCTCACTGCGCCCACGCGCACTATAGTGAAACTTGCTGAAGTGGCGCAGCCAATGCAAGATGCAGTGCTTGCACGCCAAGATCCACTCTTCTATAAGCGGCCAGTATTAAGCTTCTCTGACGTCCTTTCAGGAATTTGGGAATCCGCTTGGGGCGGGCAAGCGGCGAGCGAGCAATCGCTCACATACACCTATATGGATGCTGTGAGCACGCGTTCGCAGCTGCCAGTGCTAGATTCGCTGCGTCGGGTGTTTATGCCAGTGAAAATTGATCGCACCTTGAGCAAAGATCAGATCCTCGAAAACTATTTAAACGCCGCATATTTTGGCCGAGGCGCCTACGGAATCGAAGCTGGAGCCCAAGCCTACTTTGGGGTGAGCGCAAAAGAGCTATCGTTGGCGCAGGCAGCGCTGCTCGCGGCAGTGATTCCAGCTCCTTCATCTTGGGATCCAGCGGTAGATGCAGAGCAAGCAAAGCTGCAGTTCGCCAAAGTTAAAGAAGCTATGGTGGCCGCTGGTGGAATATCTCAAGAAGAGGCAGATGCTGCTGAGTTTCCGGCGGTGAATCCGCCGATCCGCTCTGAATCCTACAGCGGGGTAGAAGGATACATTCTCGAATACGTGCGCGCTGAGCTTGTGAGCCGAGGGCGCATTGCGCCACGAGTGCTAGATTTGGGCGAACTCAGCGTCGTCACCACCCTCGATGCTCAAGCTCAAGCAGCCGCTATTGATGCTGTGGCTGGAGTGGCAGATAGCCGCCCTGAAGCAGTGCAAACTGGGCTGATTTCGCTAGATCCCGCATCGGGAGAAGTCAAAGCTATGTATGGCGGGGCAGACTATTCTCAGCGAGCCACAAACAATGCTGTGGCAGCTAGAGTGCAAGCTGGCACTGTGTTCAAAGTGTTTGGCTTAGTGGAGAATTTTGAGCAGCACCTTGGCGTGAATAACGCTTACTATCACCATCCGAGCGGCCGGGTGGATCGGGAATACTATCCCAGCATTCCCGATCTCAACCACAAGATCACGCTGCTGCAAGATTCCGTGAAATACGATTTGAACGATACCTTTATTCGGCTCGGTGGCGACGTGGGGCCTGCCACTCTTAAAGAGCGAGCCACAGCGATGGGTGTGGCTGCTGATGCGGCTGGCCTCGATGATGCTAAAGACAATATCCTTGGGCGCGCTCAAGTGACGCCGCAAGAAATGGCTCGGGCCTTTGGAGCTGTAGCGAATGATGGCGGGCTCACCACGCCTTACGCCGTGAAAGAAGTGAAAGATGGCAGCGGCAGAGTGGTGTATAGCGGTGCTAGCGAAGAGTTGAAAGTGATGGATCCCGATTCAGCAAAGCTCACCACATTTATGATGCAGTATCAGTTTGAATCTCCCGGGGTTGCTGCAGCTAATGGCGCTGCATTCGCTAGCGAGCGGCCAGCAGCAGGCTTGGCTTCCAACAAAGTGGATACTAATGGCTCTTGGTTTGTGGGGTATACCCCGCAGCTGGTGACGGCGGTGGCGATGTTTCAAGTGGACGATGCTGGCAGTGTGGTGCCAATTCAGCCATATGGTGCAGTAGCCACGATGGAGGGCGGCGGGTATCCGCTAAAAGTTTGGGCTGCGTATATGACGGCAGCTAGCCAAGACCTCCCGGTGGCGTCCTTCCCCGACGTCACGCAGCTAGTACAAGAAAATACTCGGGATCTCACAGGAATCTACCCAGACGGCGTGGAAGTAGTAGATCCGGATCGATACGTAATTAAGTGGTGAGTGGAGCGCCTCACGTCTGCTCCCCAAAGCTGGGCAAAGCGCGCCAGAATGCGCTAAACTGGGCTATCGTGCGCCGTCACGAGAATTCTTCTCGCTGCCGCGCACACTTCGCATCACCCTCCTGTGGCGGAAAGCCCGTCACCGTATAGACCGAAGGAGGTGGGTATTAGTATGCGTGAATACGAGATGATGATCATCCTCAATCCCGAGGTGGACGAGCGCAATCTGCAGCCAATGCTGGAAAAAATGCTCGCTGTGGTGCCCAATGAGGGCGGCACTATCACCAAGATCGACATGATGGGCCGGCGCGTTTTGGCTTATCCGATCGCCAAGAAGAGCGAAGGCGTGTATGTGGTGGTTTATATGAATGCCACGCCTGAGACGGCTGGGGAGCTTGATCGCCAGCTTGGCCTCAACGAAGCTGTGCTTCGCACCAAGCTGCTGCGCTACGAAGCTCCAGATCCGGTGAAGAAGTAGTGAGGCGATAGCAATGGCAGGCGAACCGATTATTACCGTGGTGGGCAACCTCACCGCTGATCCTGACCTGCGCTATGTGGGCTCAGGTATTCCGGTGGCTTCTTTTACAGTGGCCTCCACGCCGCGCAATCTCAATCGGCAGACCAACGAATGGGAAGATGGCGAAGCCATGTTCATTCGCTGCACGGTGTGGCGCGAATATGCCGAAAACGTGACTGAGACGCTCACTAAAGGCATGCGTGTGGTGGTGACGGGCCGGCTGCAGGTGCGTTCATATCAGCGCAATGACGGTTCGCAAGGCACGAGCATTGAGATGCAGGTGGATGAAGTAGGGCCATCGTTGCGCTACGCTACAGCCAAAGTGCAAAAGATGGCTGGATCAGCGCGTGGCGGAAACTTCGGTGGCAATGGTGCTGGTGGCGGCAGTTTTGGCGGCCAAGCATCATACAATGCACCAGCTGGTGGCAGCAGCGAAGATCCGTGGGCGCAGCCGCGCGGAGGCTCTTCGTTTGACGATAACCCGCCCTTCTAAATTGCTTCTCAAAGCCGGCGCCGCGCCTGCGCTGCGCTCCGGCTAGCATCACGTAGGTTTGATTGAAAAGAGGATGAGATGGCTAAGCAAATTCGCAAGCCACGGAAGAAGATCGCGCCAGTAAAGGCGATCAAAATTGGCCCAGTTGATTATAAAGACACAGCAATGCTGCGCCGCTTCATTTCTGATCGTGGCAAGATCCGCAGCCGCCGCGTCACTGGCGTGAGCGTGCAGAAGCAGCGCCAGATCGCTCGCGCTGTAAAGAATGCCCGCGAGATGGCACTCTTGCCATATACGAGCTCGAAGCACTGAGGAGGATAGCTAATGAAGATTATTCTTACTCATGAAGTGAAAGGCCTGGGTGCAGCAGGCGATGTGGTGACGGTGAAAGATGGTTATGGCCGTAACTATCTGGTGCCGCGTGGTTATGCCACGGTGTGGACTAAGGGTGCGCAGAAGCAGATCGATCAGATGGCTGCTGCTCGCCGCAAGCGTGCCACCGATGATATCGAGGCGGCGCGTGAGCTGCGCGAAGCTCTTGAAGCTGCTGTGATTGTGGTGACGAAGAAGGCTGGCGAGAATGGCCGCTTCTTTGGCTCAGTGAAGCCAGCTGATATTGCTGCTGCTGCTTCTGAGCTCACTGGCAAGGTAGTGGATCGCCGGGCGATCACGATGGATTCCACCATCAAATCTGCAGGTTCCTATACGGGCTCTGTGAAGCTACACGAAGATATTGTGGCAGCGATTAAGGTGGAGGCTCAAGCCGCTTGAGTGTGGCAGTAAGCTTGAAGCTCATACAAAGCAGAATCGGGGGGCCCCCCAAAGGGGGGTGGCCCCAATTTTTATTTAAAATGTGGGGATATTTTTGTAGTTGGTGGGGGG
>R16__coassemble_1140_pt1 | contig 24185 bp, 19 predicted proteins | sample R16__metabat2_low_PE_013 | metagenome-assembled genome bin R16
GAAAGTGGCAACAAAAAAAGGGTGGAGCTAAAGCTCCACCCCGAAAGCTATTTGCTTATCAGATGGCTGGGCGTGCCACCTTGCCAGCTTTGAGGCAAGAAGTGCACACGTTCAGACGCTTGGTGGCGCCATTCACCACGGCCCGAACTCGCTGGATATTTGGGTTCCAGCGGCGGTTTGTGCGCACGTGAGAGTGCGAGACGCTCTTGCCGAAGCCGGGCCCTTTGCCGCAGATTTCACATACAGAGGCCACGATTCTCTCCTTTATCTTTCGTTTCGCTCAAACGCCTGGCTGAATTGAACTGCCGGGCATTGCAACTTCTCAATAATAGCGAATTAAAGCGCCAGCTTCCAAGCCTGGTGGCTGGCGCGCTAGCGTGCGCTTCGCCACACAAACCACTGCTCCGGGCGATACGGCTCGCGAAACTATGCAGTGATCAAAAGCAAAATTAATCTCTTTGAAAACCGCGGTGTGCACGTTACTGCTATCTGCAACGTCACCGCAGATACTACCAATCCCATCCGCTAAAGTAAGGAGCGTGGATTCGGGCAATTCAAAAATAGCTACCGCTGCACTAGTGAGCGAGCAAAGAGGGCTGCTCGCCACGCCACTAGAGCGGCTCATCGGCAAACGCAGTGCCAACAAGCTAGCCAAGCTTGGGCTGCAAACAGTATCGGAGCTGCTGGGCCATGTGCCATTCCGGCTGGCCCGCCGCGGCGAACTTATGCCGATACAAGCAGTACGTGAAGGCGAGGCGGTGACGGTAGTGGCCCGCGTGCTCAGCTCTGGAATCCGCCCAATGCATGCTCGCCGCGGCTTCATATTGAACCTCACCGTCACCGATGGTGAGCACGATCTGGATCTCACTTTTTTCTCGAAGAATTCCCGCCCCCTCAAATTCCACGAAATGCAGCTATCGCCCGGCACGGTAGCCACCTTCTCAGGCACAATTAGCTCCTATCGCGGTAAACTTCAGCTCACCCACCCCGAATACAATCTTCTAGAATCCGAAGATGCCGTGGATGAGCAGGCAGTGGCTGCCCCAATCCCGATATATCATGCCAGTGCCGCAGTGCCCAGCTGGAAAATCGAGCAAGCAGTGCAGATCGTGCTCGGCCAGCTCAAAGAATCCGATGTGCCTGACCCGCTGCCACCAGAATTCCGCCAGCGCTACGATCTTCCCAGCAAATATGAGGCACTGCTCAGCGCGCATGCCCCCACCTCGCTCGAGCAGTGGCAACGAGCGAAACTCCGCATGGCCTACGAAGAAGCCTTTGTGTTGCAAACTGTGCTGGCTCGGCGCCGCGCCCGTGCGCTCAGCGAAGCCGCTCAAGCCTGCGCGCCCAGTTCGCAAGGTGCAGCGGCAGCTTTTGAACGCCAGCTTCCTTTTGCGCTCACCCAAGGTCAGCTCCAGGTAGGGGAACAGATAGCGCAGAGTATTGCCAGCACTGTGCCGATGCGGCTGCTCTTGCAAGGAGACGTAGGCACCGGGAAAACGATTGTGGCGCTGCGCGCGATGCTGCAAGTGATTGACGCTGGCGGGCAAGCCGTGCTCATTGCGCCCACGGAAGTGTTGGCCCGCCAGCATTTCGAGACCTTCCAAAATCTATTAGGGGAGCTTGCTCACGGCGGCGAGATAGGAGCGCCAAAATGTGCGGTGCGCCTCGAACTGCTCACCGGCTCGCTCTCGCAATCTCAGCAGCGCTCCGTGCTAGCTCGCATTGCCTCAGGCGAATCGCAACTAATAGTAGGCACCCATGCGCTGCTTTATGATCGGGTGCAGCTGCCTAATCTCGCGCTCGTGGTGGTAGATGAACAGCATCGGTTCGGGGTGGATCAGCGCGATCGGCTGGCTGCTGGCGCACATTTGCTGGTGATGACGGCCACCCCGATTCCGCGCACTATTGCCATGACCAGTTTCGGTGATCTCGATGTGGCCACTTTGAAAGAGCTGCCGCAAGGCCGGGCGGAGATTAGCACCACGCTAGTGCCGGCCTGGAATGAGCGCTGGCTCGCGCGGGTGTGGCAGCGCGCTCGCGAAGAGGTGGAGCAAGGCGGGCGCGTGTATGTGGTGTGCCCAAGGATCAGTGCGAGTGATAGCGGCAGTGAGTGTGACGGCGATGCGGGCGGGGCAGAAGCAGCCGCGGCTGGTGGCGCTGAGCGTTTTTCGCAAGGCGAGCTGGAAGCCTTTGCCGTGCCAGGCGCGCAGCCTATTGATTTAGCTTCGGTGGAATCTGTGAGCGCCCAATTGCGCGCCCAGCCAGCGCTGGCTGGAATCCAAATCGGGCAGGTGCATGGCCGGATGGATCCCGCTGAGAAAGCGGCAGCAATGGAAGATTTCGCTGCCGGGAGAGCTCCGATATTAGTGGCCACCACCGTGATAGAAGTGGGTATTGATGTGCCTGCGGCCACGATGATGGTGATTCTTGACGCCGAGCGCTTTGGGCTTTCGCAGCTGCATCAGCTGCGTGGCCGAATTGGCAGAGGCAGCCAGGCCAGTATTTGCCTCGCTGTGCATCACGCCGCTGAGGGCACGCTAGCTTACGAGCGCCTCGCTGCTTTCGCGGCCACCACTGATGGGTTTGTGCTTGCCGAGAAGGATTTGGAGCTTCGCTCCGAAGGCGACGTGCTCGGGGCAGAGCAGTCAGGCACGCATTCGTCGCTGCGCTTCTTGTCGGTGCTTCGTGATGGCGCGATTATCGAAGCAGCAAAGGAGGCCGCTGCCGCGCTCGTCACCGCCGATCCTGAGCTGGCCGATCACCCGCAGCTGTGTGTCGCCGTCACCGCTCTTGAATCCACAGCTCCGGCTGCCTATATTGAGCGCACCTAGCGTATTGCACGCGCATGGCGCGCCGCAGCCGGTTCTCGATAAGATTAGGGCGTGACGAGGATTGTGGCGGGAATGGCTAAGAACCGCGTGCTTGAGGTGCCTAAAAAGGGCACCCGCCCCACCAGTGAGCGGGTGCGTGAGGCGCTTTTTTCGCGGCTTGAACACTGGGGATATATTGACGGCGCCACGGTGGCTGATCTTTATGCTGGTTCTGGCGCGCTCGGGCTCGAAGCGGCATCTCGAGGTGCTGCTGCTGTGGTGTGTGTGGAGGCATACGCGCCCGCAGCGAAGCTAATCGCCCGAAACGCACGAGCCACAGGGCTCGCCGCCGTCACTACTGTGAACAAGAAAGTGGAATCCTATCTCGATGTAGCTCCAGGCGCGTTGCCGCGATTTGATCTGGCGCTAGTAGATCCGCCCTATGATCTTTCCCAAGCACAGCTCGCGCGTGCTCTTGAGTTGCTCAGCTCCCACCTCGCAGCTGACGGGATCGTGGTGGTGGAGCGCAGCACCCGCTCGCCGGAGCCGGCTTGGCCTGCAGGGCTCAATCTCATTGACCAGCGCAAGATGGGTGACACTATGCTTTGGACTGCGCAATGCGCTGAAAGTTTGGTTTCATAAGGAAAGGGTCTGGTGGATACTGCCGCAGCGCGCCCAAGCTGCCAGAATGCTTTAACGCGATAATATTAGCTCATGAGAACTGCCGTCTGCCCTGGATCTTTCGATCCAATCACGCTCGGCCATCTTGATGTGATTGGCCGCGCCGCTGAAATATTTGATCGCGTGATTGTGGCGGTGGGTGTGAATTCTGGAAAACGCTATCTTTTTGATGGCGAAGAGCGGCTGGCTTTAGCTAAGGCAGCGGTGGCTGATATTCCCGGAGTGGAAGTGGAGCTTTTGCATGGCCTCATCGCAGATTTTGCGCGTGAGCATCAGGCTACGGCGATTGTGAAGGGGCTGCGCGGGGTGGCCGATTTTGATTCGGAGCAGATGATGGCCATGCTAAACCGCCATCTCACGGGTATCGAGACGCTTTTTCTAGTGAGCAGCCAAGAGCTCACGCACGTGGCCTCAAGCTACGTGAAAGACATCGCAAGCCACGGCGGGAGCGTGAGTGCGCTAGTGCCGCCGGTGGTGGCAGCGGCACTGAGCGCGAAATTTGAGCATGAGCATAAACTTGAGCACAAGAAAGGATGAGCCGATGAGTGAATTAGATGAAAATGAAGTAACTGGAGCCTCGCTGCTCGAGATTTTGGATGAGCTGACCGATCGGATTCAGAATGCGAAGGCGATGCCGCTCTCCGCATCAGTGCTGGTGAACCAAAGTGAGTTGCTAGATTTGCTGGAGACGGCCCGCGCTATCGTGCCGCAGCAGATTGTGGACGCTGACTCGGTGCTCCAAGATGCCTCCGCCGTCACGATTCAAGCGCGCTCTGATGCTGATGCGATTGTGGCTGAAGCTCGCCGCAAGGCAGAGAGCATTGTGGCTGAGGCGAAAGCTCATGCAGAGCAACTGGTGGCAAAGGATTCAATCACAGTGGCCGCGCAGCGCGAGGGTGCAAAGATTGTGGATGAGGCCACTCAAAAGGCAAGCAAAGTGAAGCGCGGAGCAGATCAGTATTCTGATTCCGCTTTGGAAAAGCTGGCTAGGCATTTGGGAGAGGTGCAGGATCAGATTGATTCGATCCAAGAGCAGATTTCCGCTGGTCGCAGTGTGCTGGCTCAGCGCGCTAATCAATCTGGGCGCGCTGTTTGTGACGGTGCTGGCCGCGGGGCGCACCGTAAGCCTCGGAAGGGGGAATAGGGGCGCATGGATATGCGATCTCCGTTTGTGATTTCCATTGCTGCGTTGCCGCGCCAAGAAGGGGCAGCGCGCACCTTTGAGAGCACTTTTGATGCGCCCGCCGGAATGGGCATAGAGCTGCTACGGGTGCCTGAAGGTGATCCGATTGCGGTGAGCCTTAATATGCAGTCGGTGAGTGAAGGAGTATTGCTCCAAGGAGCAGTGCGGGCCTGGGCGCGCGGCGAATGTGCCCGGTGTGTGCGTGATATTGAGCAGCAGTTGGAGGAGGCTATCGCTGAGCTCGTATATTATCCGCAGAGTGTGGCAGCTTTAGCCGCTGAAGACGACGAAGAAGCGCAGGAAGGCGAATTGCCGCTAATACATGATGAGCATATTGATCTGGAACCTTTGATTAGGGATGCGATTGTGCTTGGGCTGCCGCTGCAGCCACTGTGCCAGCCCGATTGCCGAGGGCTGTGCCCAGAGTGTGGAGAGCGCTGGGATGATCTTCCCGAAGACCACCAGCATGAGTATTTCGATCCGCGCTTTTCAGCTTTGGATGCGCTTGCTGAGCAATTGGCTGGCGAAGCGAGCGGCTCCGGGGTGGCCGGCGCTGTTATTCCAACAGAGGGGAAGCGCAATGCATAATCCAAACGTCACGGCTCTTTTGGCGGCGTGGGGCGTGGAAATATCTGCCGAATTGTGCACCCTGGCCCTCACCCACCGCTCTTGGGCTTTCGAACACGACTCGAGCCATAATGAGCGCCTCGAATTTCTTGGCGATTCAGTGTTGGGCTTTATTGCTGCGGATTGGATTTACCGCGAATTCCCTGAAAATTCTGAAGGGGAGATGAGCAAGGTGAAGGCGGCGAGCGTGAGCGAAAAAGCTCTCGCGATGGTGGCGCGGCAGCTGCATTTAGGTGAATTTGTGCGCCTTGGCGTGGGCGAGGAGCGCACTGGTGGCCGAGAGAAGGATTCTATTCTTTCCGACACTGTGGAAGCGCTGATTGCTGCCACTTATTTGGAGCACGGCATGAGGGTGGCACGCCGTATTGTGGAGCATCATATTGTGCCTGTGATTCAGACTGCTTCGCGCCTGGGGCCAGCTTTGGATTGGCGCACTGCCTTTGAGGAGAAAGCTCGTGAAATGGGCGTGCCGCATGTGGATGATTTGCGCTACGAGATGATCGGAGAAGGGCCAGATCATGCGCGGGTGTACACGGCGAAGATGTATCTTGCCGATATTTTTTGGGGTGAGGGCACTGCTTCTAGCCAGAAGGCTGCTAAACTTGCGGCCTGCGCTGATGCCTATCATCGGCTCACTGGAGGCGCGATGCGAACAGATATCGATCCGGTGATAGCGAGTGCTTTAGGAGTAGCTTGAGGCGGTGCTCATCTTGAGAGTGTGGCGCGGGGCGCCGCAAGATATTATTAAAGGTATGCTAGGCACATCACGAAGCATAGGCATTAGTAGTACACGTTGAAATATGCAAAGCGAAGGCGGGAATTGCGGTGACTATGGACAATAAAGACATCCAGGTGATGATCATTGACGACCATGAAGTGGTGCGGCGCGGTATTGCTGAAGTGGTGGATCGCTCTGATGGTTTGCACGTGACGGCGGAGGCGGGTTCGGTGGCTGAAGCGTTGCGGCGGGCTCGCTTAGTGAGCCCAGACGTGGTGCTTGTGGATTTGCGCCTCCCAGATGGCACGGGAATTGATATTATTCGCCAGCTTGCTGAGGTGAGCCCACAGACGCGCTCGGTGGTGCTCACGAGTTTTGATGACGACGATGCGCTTGCTGAATCGCTTGAAGCTGGAGCTAAAGCGTTTTTGCTGAAATCTGTGCGCGGAGCTGAGATCACTGAAGTGATTAAAGCTGTGGCTGCTGGGAGGGTGCTGCTCGATGAGCGCACTCTTACCCGCCGCCGGGCCGACCACGACGATCCCACTGCGGAGCTCACTCCTTCCGAGCGAAAAGTGCTTGATCTTATTGGTGATGGCCTCTCAAACCGCGAAATTGGGGAAAAGCTCGGCGTGGCTGAAAAGACGGTGAAGAACCACATCACCTCGCTGCTAGCCAAGATGGGAATGCAGCGGCGCACTCAGGTGGCGGCGTGGGTAGCTGGCCAGCGCGCCACTGGTTGGCGTGGCTAGCACAGCATTATCGAATCACTTGCGCTAGCGCAGCGGCGCGATCCACACCATTTCAGCGCCTTTGAGCCCATCTGGGCGCGCATGCAAACAGAAGGTGCCATGATGTCTCCTAGCGCGAGCAGCTAAATTAGATAGCCCCGAGCGTCGCGATAGTGAGGGAGCCACGCCGGAGCCGTCGTCAAGCACGGCCACTCGCACTTGGTCTAGCGTCACCGATACCGAAATCACCACGGATGAAGCGTGGGCGTGCCTTGCGGCGTTAGAAAGCCCTTCGCGTGCCACAGCCACCACGTCGTCAGCCACATCAGCGCCCACAGCATCATCGATTACCGTCACGTCATCATCGGCATTGAGTGGTTTGCCATTAAAAGTGATTAATAGTGACGGAGCATAGCCTAGGCTTTGCAAAGCTATCTTGGCTTCATGCTGAAGTCGATCCACAAGCGCTAAAGATGAACCGCCGTCACGCAGCGACTGCACGATCTTTCGGATTTGCCCCACAGATTCATCAATGGCTGCCAGGGCTTTGGTGAGAGCTTCCATCACATTCTCAGGCGGATCGCCGGCGGTGAGCTCATCTCTTAAAGCCGTTATGTGCATCCCCGATGCAAATAACTGTTGGATTGCTAAATCGTGCAGATCTCGTGAGATACGTGATCGTTCATCTAGCTCTGCTGCCATTTCTTTAGCGCGGCGAGATTCGGCAAGTTCGAGGGCGATAGTGGCTTGTTGCGCCACGTTTTCAGCCATAGCTAGATCGTTAAGATCAAACTCGGGCGAGTTTGGATAGCGCAAAAGCACGATCACGCCCCGGCCGCCAGAGCTTGAGACCAGCGGAGCATAGAGGGCTGGGCCAAACGGGCGTAGCTCTGCCACGCGCACCACGGCCATATGTTGCATCGAATTCACCACGATACCGGCTTGCTCGCGAATCACGCTACGGGCTCGCCCTTCTGGAGGGAAGGTGACACCGAGGTAGCGCTTGGAGCTGGCGCCGGCCACAAATTCACAAGCCCAAGTATCGCCGATGGATGGTAGCACCATCATGGCCACGTCGGCGCGGCCAGCGGCTAGCATTTCGTCGGTGATCACCTGTAATGCTTCTTCTTCATCAGTGCCTTCGAGTAAGCTTGCCACAATATTTTGGCTAGCTGTGAGCCAGCGGGATCGGCTCTGTGCCTGCGCGTAGAGGCGAGTATTGTGCACTGCCACAGCTGCGGCCCGGGCCAGCAGCTGCAAAGCATAGGTGTCTTCTGCAGTGAATTCCCCGGGCTTATTGGCGCAAAAGAGGCGCCCCCACACGCGGCCTGCCACCGTAATTGGAATGCCAGCAAAATTTCGGATAGTGAGCACGCTGCTAGGGAATAGTGGCTCGAATACCCCTGGAGGGAGGTTGTTGCGCACGTTGATTTCTTTGGTGGAGACACTGGGGAAGACACGCTCGCGTGGGAACGGCTGGGGCACGTAGGCGATTTGGGCGGCATTGAGGCCAGCTGTGACTAGCTCAATTATGGTGCCTTGCGAATCGAGGATTCCTACTGCTGCTTGAGTGGCGCCAGTGAGTTCGCGAGCTGCTTGTGCTAAGTAGTTCAGTGCGTCGGTGCGATCTAGCTTGCTCGTGAGTTCGATAGTTACGTCCAGCAATTCATTGGGTGAACAATTAAAACCTTCAGGCATGAGTGGCAGCCTCATCATTCTCTTGTTGTACCGACCATGCGTATTCTGGCACTGCGCTGATAAGCTCAGAATGGGTGCCGCGAGCTGTGACGGTGGTGAATGGGTGAGCTGGCGCTGCATCACCTTGTGGCATAGATGGTTCACCAAGCATTATCACTTCATCGGCCGCAGCTAGGGCAGAGAGGCGATGGGTGACTAGGATGACGCCGCGATCTGTGCCGCTCACGCGCAGAATATCAGCAATAAGCTGGTCTGCTGTGGCAGGATCGAGATGCTCGCCAGGCTCGTCGAGCAGCAAAAACTTCGCTTGCGATGCGAGCGAACGAGCAAGTAGAAGCCGGCGGCGCTCACCGCCTGAAATTGTGGCAGCATCGGATCCCAGCATAGTGTGCACGCCATCGGGAAGCTGCTCAAGCCATTGCCCTAAACCGCAGCGGGCGAGAAGCTCAGTGGCCTCTTGCTCCGTCACGTCTGCTCGAGCTACCCGCAGATTTTCGAGCACAGTGGTTTCAAAAATGTGGGCGTCTTCAGCGGTGAGGATCAGCTCGCGTGAGACTTCTTCCCTGCTAAGCTGATAGGCGTTGCGGCCGGAAAGCTCTACTTCACCGCGGATTGGGCGGATCATACCTGCCAGCGTATAGAGCAGCGTGCTCTTACCAATCCCAGAATGCCCTACGATCGCTATTGCTTTGCCTGGCTTAAGCTCAAGGGATATCGGCCCCGCCACTGCTGGATGCCCGGGCCAGCCAATCTCGATACTATGGGCCACCAGAGCAGGCTCGCCCGCTGGGCGCTGATCAGGTGTAGGCTGCGCGGTGGCGGCCGCCCGATCCAAGATTTCCATCACTCGCACTGCGGCTCGCCCTGAGCGCACTAGCTGAATCGCAGCTTTGGCAAGCCCTTGGGTGGCTTCAAAAGCAGCTAGGGGAGTGAGGGCGCACACCACTAGCCCAATGGGGCTGAGAGTGCCTGCGGCTACTTGCGCCGTGCCGATGAGCAGGGCGCCTACTACGGCAGCTCCCATCGCGCAGGTGTCAATCGCGTGTGCCATAGCGGTAGGTTTTGCTGAAGCATCTCGCCCAGCTTGGATTTTCGCCTCAAGCTCTTGCTGCGCGGCTTCCATTGCCTTAAGTTGGCCACTTACGCGCAGCTCAGCAGCGTTTTCAAGCAAGGATAGCGCCACTGCGTTGAGCTGGGCGCGATCTTGCACTTGCTGCACTTCGGCAAGGCGCCCTCCCCGCATCGCGAAATATGGCCCCATGAGCCCAGCTACGAGCAGGCACAAGGCCAGCACGCCTGCAATAGCAGGGGAGTAGCCTGCCACGATTGCAATCGACACGAGGCTAATAATCATAGCCACGCACATGGGAAGCAGCGATTTCACCACCACGTTGCCGAGCTCATCCACGTCTGCGCCAGTGCGGGCGAGCAGATCGCCCCGCCGCATCGAAGAAACCACATCGGTGGGAGAGTCAGCGATGCGTGAGTACACGGAGGTTCGCACTGCTGCCATGCCGCGCAGCGCTACCCAGTGTGAAGAGATACGCTGCAGGTAGCGGAATAGGGCTTTGCCGATCCCGAATACGCGCACACTTGTGGCTGCCACCGAGAGATCAAGCACTGGCGGCAGCTGTGCGGCGCGGGCAATAAGCCAAGCCGAGACAGCCCCCAGCCCCACTCCTGAGCCCACAGCTCCGGAGCCAAAGAGCACGGAGAGTGCAAAACGCTTTTTGTCGATTTCTAGAAGGCTTAAGGCGCGCCGCAGTGCCACCCGCTCAGCTTTGGGAAATGCGCCAGCAAGTGGATCAAAGCCGGCACGTGTGCTCTTAGCTTCGGTGTGGCTGCTTAAGATACAGGTATCGGTGCTACTCATTGGGCACCTCCTTCCGCGCGGCTGGCTGGTATTGCGTAGTCGCGGTGTTGGGCTTGCGCTTGCGCTTGCGCTTGTGCTTGCATTGCAGCTCGTGCTTCGCGCGCTGCTGCTACGGCGTCACTAATATCTCGTGTGGTGGAGGTGACGGTGATGACGGTGTCGGCGAGCGTGGCGATGGCGGCGCGGTGAGCGATCACGATCACCGTGTGCCCAGCTGCTTTAAGTGCTGCAAGTGCGCGAGCCACGTATTCTTCACTTACTGCGTCAAGGTGCGCCGAGGGTTCATCTAGAATCACGATCTCTGTGGTGCTCATTAGGGCTCTGGTGAGGGCAAGCCTTTGGCGTTGGCCCACGGAAAGCCCCACGCCACCTTGGCCAATGTGGGTGTGCCAGCCATTTTCAAGCGTGGCCACTACTTCATCAAAGCCGGTGATAGCACAGGCGCGAGCTAGCGCCTCGGGGAGCTCAGACGCCGTCACGCCCTCATTGCCTGTCACGCCTAAGGCCGCTGCCACTCCCATATTTTCAGCTACAGTGCCGGGCACGAGCGCTGGGCGCTGTGGCACCCAAGTGATGTGGCGCCACCATTCTTCGCGGGCAAGATTCGCTAAATCTTGCCCGCCAATAAGCACGCGCCCTTCATCAGGGGGAAGCAATCCTAGCAGCACCTGCACGGTGGTGGATTTGCCGGCTCCTGAGGGCCCGCGGAGCACTGCCACCGTGCCGGGCTCAATCCTCCCATTTACGCCTGCTGGCGCCACAGTGGCGCGGCCCGGAGCGTAAACGCTCACGCCCTGCAGCTCAATGCTGGCTTCGCGCAGATTCGGAAAGCTCGAGTGGGCTTTGAGTTCAGGTGCTGGTGTGTAGTTTTTACCTAATTCGGGCAGTGGGGTTTCGAGCACTTTGAAGGCTTCGCCAGCGGCAGCAATGCCATTGGAAGAGGCATGGAACTGGGTGCCTACTTCACGCAGTGGGCGAAACACCTCAGGGGTGAGCATGATAATCACGAGCCCTTCAAAGAGCAGCACGTGCCCTGCCACCATTCTGAATCCCACTTCTACAGCCACTATCGCAGTGGAAAGAGTGGCAATGAACTCGAGGGCGGCCCCGGAGAGGAAAGCCACATAAAGCGTCTGCATAGTTTTTTCGGCAAAGCGCCCGCCGAGCAGTTTTACGCGCTCTTTTGGCCCTTGCTCGCGGCCAAGCGCTTTGAGTGTGGTGAGCCCAGCGAGCAGATCGAGCAGTTGAGTGCCGAGCTGTTCCATAGCTTTAAGGCGCTGTGAAGAATATTTGGCGGTCATTTTGCCGATCAAAATCATGAAGAAAGGAATCAGCGGAATGCAGAGCGTGATAATCAGCGCGCTGAGCCAGTCGAGTATATAGAGTGCTATCAGCAAGATAGGCGAGGCTGTGGCACACAAAAATAGTTCAGGCAAGAAGGAGACGTAGTAGGCTTCGAGATCGTCGAGCCCGCGCGTGGTTTGGGTGACGACTTTAGCGGTGTTGCCTTGGGAGAGCCAACGATCGCCAAGGTCGCCGGCGTGGCGAAGCACTTGGCTGCGCAGCCGGGCAATCACGGCTACGGCGCTGCGATGCCCCGCAGCGTTTTGAAAATAGCTGAGGAGCGTGCGGGCTAGCACCACACCAGCAAGTATGTAAATTAGGGGGAGCACTTGCGCTGGGGTTTGCTCTCCATAAAACACTGGGCTAGCGGCTGCGGCTATAAGAAATGTTTGAGCGGCTATCAATAGTGTGCTAAGCAGCCCAAGAGCCACTAGAAAAGCAATGTAGCGGCGAGTTTCCTTAGCATATTTCAGCAACCGGGGATCAAAAGGCTTCATAGATTTTAATCCGCTTTCCGCTTGGAGATATTAGAGATATTAGAACAAATCAATACCAACAGTTTACTTTATTCTCCTAAAAGCGGCGGAATCCGCACTGGTGGATGATGCAGTGGGGGCCTGAGCATTGCTCAGGCCCCCACGAGTGATCAGTTGATCAGCTCATAAGGCTCAGTTCGCGAGCTCAAATTCGCGTACCTTCGCCATATCCAAACCAGCTGGAGTGTCCGGGAGGTTTGCCACGGAGAGGCGGCGCGAGAACTTCGCGTATGCCCAAATCGTGTAGAAGAGCACGATTGGCACGAAGATCACCACAGGCACCAACATCACAATCTGAGTGGGCGCAGTAGCGGCTGCTTGTGCCAGCGTGAGTGTATAAGCAGGATCGATCGAGCTCTTCAGAGCGTTGAGGCCAATAGTGGAGAAGATAAACACCACTGCCATTGCCAGCGCTGCGAAGTGAGCGAAGAAGGCCTGCTTGTCGGCGCCCTTCACTGCGAAGAGCAGCGCCACGATAAGCAGCACTGCTGCGAGCAGCAGCGGGATCCAAGCGAGCATATTCGTGGAGTAAGCAAGCTGACCCCAGATTGCCCATACGGCGGTGAGAGCCGTGGAAATGAGAGCAGTCTTTGGAGCGAGCTTCACTGCGCGATCATGCAGGTCGCCCTTCGTCTTAATCGCAGTCCAAAGCACACCATGATTCCAGAAGAGGGTGAGCACCACGAGGCCACCGAGAATCGTGAACGGAGTGAGCAGTGAGAAGAAGCCACCGGTGAGGAAGTGCTGATCCATGCCGCCAGCGTTCACAGCCGGATCCACAGCAGCAGGATCAAGAGCCACGAAGTTGCCATTCTCATAGTGACCCACCTCGATCTTCATGCCCTGCACGAGATTTGCGAAAGCCACGCCCCAAAGCAAGGAGACCACCCAGGCCACCACCATGTGGATATTGTCCCACACGTTACGCCACTTAGGGGTGCTCACCTTGCCGCGCCACTCGATTGCCACAATACGCAGAATCAAGCACAGCAGCACGGCCACGAGAGCGAAATACATGCCCGAGAACATCGTGGCATACCATTCTGGGAATGCGGCGAAAGTGGCGCCACCAGCGGTGAGCAGCCATACTTCGTTGCCATCCCAGTGTGGCCCAATCGAGCCAAGCATGAGGCGGCGCTCTTTATCGTTCTTCGCCAAGATCTTGAGGTTCATACCTACGCCAAGATCGAAGCCATCGAGAGTCACGTAACCAATCCAAAGCACCACGATGAGGATCAGCCACAGGACTTGCAACCATGAAGTTACCATTTTTTATCCCTTCCTTTCCTCAATCAGTACTCGAAGCTCAAGACGGTATCGTCTTTGAGATCGACCACTTCAGACTCAATAGCTTTCTTAGTGTTGATGCCTTCCTGGGCATAGCGCTTCACGAGCTTGAACCACACGATGCCGAGCACCAGGTAAAGCAGGGTGAAGACCACTAGCGAGAGGGCAATTTCAACTGGGTGCACAGTGAGCGACACGCCATACTGGGTGAGCTGCTGCACCATGCCAGAGCCAGATCCAGGCGCGATATCTTGCCCAGCGAAGTTCGGGTACACCACCCACGGCTGGCGCCCCATCTCCGTCATCAACCAACCGAAGGAAGCAGCCAAGAATGGCAACAGCGTATTCCAAAGCATGAGCTTAGCGAAGCCGCCGGAATTGCCGTCCACCTTCTTGAGCTTAGCCAAGCCCACGATCGAAATTATCAGAGCAAAGAAGCCCACAGCCATCATGATGCGGAAGGAGTAGAAGTTCACCCACACGTTCGGGATGTAGTTCACGTCCAAATCGCCATACTGATCATCGAAAGCTGCGCTGAACTGCTCTTGCAGATCTTTAGCGCCAGGTATCGCCGATTCAGGGCCAGAGAAGTGGTTGTTCACCATAAAGGATTCAAGGCCAGGGATAGGCAGCGTGATCACGTTGCCTTCGCCTTTTGCGAGATCGCCACCAGTGTAGATGAGGCCAAATTGGGCCGCTTCTTCAGTGGTGTTGATGCCCATTGCGGCAGCCATCTTAGTGGGCTGCACCTGAGCGATGTGCTGGCCATCGAAGTGGCCTGAGCCGATCACCAGGATTGAGCCAACAAGCATAGCCACCAAGCCGAAGTGAGCGGCTGGGCGCCACAGATCTTCAGCTTCTTCAGTGCCTGCCTTCTTCACCATCCACCAGATAGCGATAGCAGCGATGCCGGAACCGGCGAGCAGAATCGAAGCAGAAAGCGTGTGCAGGAACGTATACATTGAGGTGGCTGAGAAGATCACCTGCAAGAAGCCGCCAGCACCATCGAGCTCAGCGCGGCCAGTGGCCTCATTGAAGAACGTGCCGTTCGGGTTTTGCATGAAGGAGTTGGCTGCCAAAATAAACAGCGCCGAAATATCGGAGCCGATAGCAAAGAGCCAAATCGCCAGCGTGTGCACCTTCGGCGTCACCCGGCCCCGCCCGAAGATCCAGATTCCGAGGAATGTGGATTCGAGGAAGAACGCGAGGAGAGCCTCGAATGCCAACGGAGCGCCGAAGATGTCGCCCACGTAGCGCGAGTACTCGCTCCAGCCCATACCGAACTGGAATTCCTGCACGATACCGGTTGCGATGCCGATTGCAAAGTTAATAATCAATAGTTTGCCAAAGAACTCAGATAGCTTGAGCCACCGCTCTTCGCCATGCTTGAGCCATTTGGTCTGCATAATCGCCACTAGGGGAGCCAGACCAATCGTCACTGGTACAAAAATAAAGTGGTACACAGTGGTGATTGCGAACTGCCAACGGGCGAGGTCGAGGATATCCACCTGATCACCTTCCGTTCGACCTTGAGCAAACTTACTAGTATTTGTGCCAGATTGCCGCGAACCCGTTCATGCTCGAAGAGCAGTGCGTGAAAGGGTGCGCTGGTGGCAATCCTTGCCCTAATAATGCCTCGAAATGAGCCAATTTATCCACTTTTTACATATGGCGATTTCCCCTAGAGGTGCGGCGTTTGATTTGAAAAGGCCATAATTCGCCATTTTCTATTTAGAATCAGAGCCAAAACCTTATTTACGCAAGGAAACTATGCCGAAATAGTTATCGAACGTGACCTAGATAACAAGCCTCTTGGCACCTAGCATGAAAAACCTGCAAATCAGCCCTGGCTGCCCAGTGAGACCAATCTCCCATCTAAGCCGCCCACATTTAGGTGTAAACTATCCCATTGAAACAGTGAGTGCGCATCCACTCACCAGCAATGCCCTGTGCGCCGCACTGCGTAGCTGCCGGGTATTAGCTGAAGCATCAGCCACATATCGCGGCGATGCGTGCGAGAAAGCTTCCGCAGCTTCGGCTGCGATACCTAACGGTATTACTACAGGTGCGTGTAGGAATCCGTGCAGGAGTATATCCATGGCTAAAACGAATATCAGCGAGAATAATTCTGATACCCAAATTTCAGCCGGAACCGGCGCATTGTTCTTCTCAGCAGGCGAAGGCGCACAAGCATCCGCGCAGTCGCTAGTAGCTACCAAAGCAGCTGCATCTACCACAATGGTGCTCTTTCAAGAGCCCGATATGGATCGGGCGGTTACAGCGCGCCGCGCCCGGAGGCAGAAAGCCGCTGAAGAATCTAGCTCTGAAACTGCAGCGCAAAGCCAGGCGCGTGAAAGTGCCGATAATGAGCGCACTGAAACACCCAAGCGCTCCCGGCGGGGTAGCAGAGGCGGGCGCCGGGCAGCCTCCGAGCAAGAGAGCGAAACCAACGAGCTCACGCCAGCCGAAGAAAACTCTCAAGCAGCTAGTGACGGCGCTGATGCAGGCACCGCGGGAAGCAAGAAAGTGCGCTCTCGTAGCCGAGCTGCAAAAGCCAAAGAAAAAGATGCTAGCCTTGCTCCTGATCCGGCTAATGTAACAGACGGCAATGAAGAGGCCACTGATAGTGCTCAAGTGCCAGCGAAAAAGACACGCAAACGCACTAAAGCCAGCTCCGCCGCGCCCAGTGAGGATGCAGTGGCAGGCGCCGTCACAGTGCGCAAACGCCGGCGGCGAGCAGCAGGCAATGAGCCCGATTTGGCCGACCAAGTGACCGCTCCCAAAGGCTCCACACGCCTCGAAGCAAAACGGCAGCGGCGCAAAGAAGGGCGTGAAGCAGGGCGCCGGCGTCACACCGTCACTGAATCGGAATTCCTGGCTCGGCGCGAATCAGTGCAGCGCGAAATGCTGATTCGCGAGCGTGATGGCCTAAACCAAATCGCTGTGCTCGAAGATGGCGTGCTGGTGGAGCATTACGTGGCGCGCCACACCCAGACTTCAATGGTGGGCAACGTGTATCTTGGGCGGGTGCAAAACGTGCTGCCTTCAATGGAAGCTGCATTTGTGGACATCGGCAAAGGTAGAAACGGTGTGCTCTACGCGGGCGAAGTTAATTGGGATGTGGCTGGCCTCGAAGGCAAGCCGCGGCGCATCGAAGAAGCCCTCAAGAGCGGTGATACTGTGCTGGTGCAGGTGACGAAGGATCCGATTGGGCATAAAGGCGCTCGGCTCACTTCTCAAGTGACGCTGGCGGGCCGGCACTTGGTGCTGGTGCCCAGCGGCGCTATGACGGGCATTTCACGCAAGCTCCCTGAGAAAGAACGCACCCGTTTGAAGAAGATTTTGCGCGGGCTCGTGCCGCCAGAGCATGGCGTGATCGTGCGCACAGCTGCAGAAGGAGCCACAGAAGAACAGCTCGAAAATGATGTGCAGCGCCTCACCAAAGCGTGGAAAGATATCGAAGCAAAATCGAAGAGCACAAAGAATGCTCCCAGCTTACTTAAAGGCGAACCAGAGCTCGCAGTGCGCGTGGTGCGCGACGTATTCAATGAAGATTTCAACTCACTTAAGGTGCAAGGCGATAACACTTGGGTGACCGTGAATGAATACTTGCAAGAGCTTTCGCCTGATCTGCTGGCGCGCGCCGAGAAATGGGATAGTGAAGAAGATATCTTCAACGCCAACCGTGTGGATGAGCAGCTCGCCAAAGCTTTCGACCGTAAAGTTTTTTTGCCTTCTGGCGGCACGCTCGTGATCGATCGTACCGAAGCCATGACAGTGATCGACGTCAACACTGGAAAATTCACCGGCAGCGGCGGCACCCTCGAAGAGACGGTGACGAAGAACAACCTCGAAGCTGCTGAAGAGATCGTGCGCCAGCTGCGGCTGCGCGATATCGGCGGCATCGTGGTGGTGGACTTTATTGACATGGTGCTCGAAGCCAACCGAGATTTGGTGCTCCGCCGTCTCATTGAATGCTTAGGCAGGGATCGCACGCGCCACCAAGTGGCTGAGGTGACGAGCCTGGGCTTGGTGCAAATGACGCGCAAGCGGGTGGGGCAAGGCTTGGTGGAGGCGTTCTCCACTCCTTGCGAAGCCTGCGAAGGGCGGGGCTATATCACTTACGATCACCCAATCGAAAAGGGTGAGACCCCAGATGTGGAATCGATGGTGGTGGGCGGCGCGGCGCCGGCGCGGATGGAGCCCGATCCGGAAGCGGAGGCGAAGCAGGCTGAAGTAAAAGCAGCTCTTAATTCTATTGCTGCAGCCGCAGCCAGCAAGCACGCGCATAAAGAGGCGCAAAAAGCTGAAACTGAAGAAGCGGGCGAAGTTGAACAGACAATTGCGCCACCAAGCGTGGATGTGCAAGCTGAAACAGATCCCGAAGCTCCTGAGGCTGTATCTGGCACTGTGAAAGCCGCGCCACGCATCGTCACATCTTCGGGAACTATCACCCCGGCGTCATCTGGCGAAGGTGGGTTTAGCGGCTTGATGAGTTTCCCGATTCAGAAATAAAGCTTCCGGCAAATGTGCTGCATATCGCGCTAGTGCAACTTGAGCAATACGCAGCCAGCCGATAAGCTAGATCGGTGGCGCGCCGTGCGCAATGCGCCGCGCGATTAGGCATGAAAATTGATACAACAGAGATGAGCTCAACGTGGTTTACGCGATTGTAAAAGCAGGAGGGCACCAGGAGAAGGTGGCCGAAGGATCCATCGTGGTGATGGATCGGATTCAGGGCGAGCCAGGCGACAAGGTGGAACTCGAGCCAATTATGCTCGTGGATGGCACCAAGATCACCACCGCTGCTGAAGGCATTAAAGCCAAAGTGACGGCTGAGATTGTGCGCGATGAAAAAGGGCCGAAGATCACGATCGTCAAATACAAGAACAAGACGGGGTACCGCAAGCGTCAAGGGCATCGGCAGAAGCTCACCCGCTTGAAGGTCACGAGCATTAAGTGAGTAAGTGAGGTAGGGCAATGGCACATAAGAAGGGCGCTAGCTCCACCAGCAATGGGCGCGATTCGAACGCTAAGCGGCTGGGTGTGAAGCGATATGGCGGGCAGTTTGTGAATGCTGGCGAGATTATTGTGCGCCAGCGTGGCACTCATTTCCATCCTGGGGTAAACGTGGGGCGGGGCGGCGATGATACGCTTTTCGCTCTTTCCGCAGGCAATGTGGAATTTGGCGTGCATCGCGACCGCAAGGTAGTGAACGTAGTGGCTGCCTGAGCTTAAGCTCGGCAAGTTTAAGGCGGACTAATTCGCGCAGCGGATTAGTCCGCCTTTATACATTAAGGAAGTGGATCATGGCGAGTTTCATCGATCACGTGACGTTGCACGTGCAGGCAGGCAAAGGTGGCAATGGCTGTGCGAGCGTGCACCGCGAGAAGTTTAAGCCACTCGGTGGGCCCGATGGCGCTAATGGCGGGCATGGCGGCGACGTGATTTTGCGGGTGGATGGCCAAGAGACCACGCTGCTTCACCTGCACCATTCTCCACACCTAAAAGCTGGCAATGGAGCTCCCGGCGAGGGCGATATGCGCCAAGGAAAGCGGGGCGAGGATCTGGTGGTGAGCGTGCCGGCGGGCACTGTGGTGAAAGATCTTGAGGGTAATGTGCTCGCTGATTTGGTGACGCCGGGGGCTGAGTTTATTGTGGCCGAAGGCGGAATTGGCGGGCTGGGCAATGCGGCGCTTGCCACCACTAAACGCAAAGCGCCAGGTTTTGCGCTCTTAGGCACTGAAGGCGAAGCGCGCGATGTGTTGCTCGAATTAAAATCGGTGGCTGACGTAGCCCTTGTGGGATATCCCAGCGCCGGAAAGAGCTCGCTAATTGCCGCAATGAGCGCTGCCCGCCCGAAAATTGCTGACTATCCTTTCACCACTCTGGTGCCAAACCTTGGCGTTGTGGACGCTGAAGGTGTGCGCTTTACGATCGCCGACGTGCCTGGGCTGATACCAGGGGCTTCGCAAGGGCGTGGGCTCGGGCTCGAGTTCCTGCGCCACATTGAGCGTTGCGCCACTATCGTGCACGTGCTTGATTGTGCCACTCTTGAATCGGATCGCGATCCGCTCTCTGATCTTGATCAGCTGGAAAAGGAGCTAGCCGAGTACGCGGCTGCCGTGCCCACCATCGAAGGCATGATCCCACTCATGCAACGCCCTAGGATCGTGGTGCTAAATAAAGTAGACGTGCCCGAAGGGCGCGAGATGGCCGAGATGGTGAAACCTGATTTGAAAGCACGAGGCTTGCCTGTATATGTGGTTTCCGCTGCCACCCATGAGGGGCTTCGAGATCTAGCATTTGGGCTAGCTAGAGTTGTGAGCGCTGTGCGTGCTAAAGAAGCGCAGCTGCGTGAAAGCTTAGGAATGAGCACGGCTGGCCGCCCGCTCATTCGGCCGCTTGAAGATGGGAAAGGGCGTGCGCAGCGGCTTGGCCGGGGCGGTGTAAGCGAAGCATTCACCGTCACTCGCCGCAGCGCGCATGGTGAAGAATTTTTCCAGATCCGGGGCACCAAACCAGAGCGAATGGTGGCTCAGACAGATCTATCCAACGACGAAGCAGTGGGTTTCCTCGCAGACCGCCTCGCTGGCCTCGGGATCGAAGATGCGCTTGTGGCTGCTGGCGCTTACGCTGGGGCGATGGTGGTGATTGGCCCTGAAGAAGGTGGCTATATTTTCGATTGGGAGCCAGCTGTGACGGCGGGCGCGGAGCTGCTTGGCCCGCGCGGCACGGATTTGCGGCTCTCTGAGCCCAAGCGAGCAACCCACAAAGAGCGCAAAGCTGCCTACCATGAATCCATGGACGCGAAAGAGGCGGCGCGCCAAGAGCTTTGGCGCGAGCGCGAAGCTGGGCATTGGATCGACCCGAGCGAAAACTGATCTGGTATGCGCGCGAGCCTTGGGTAGCGCTGCTGCGCTGCTGGGATGCGAGCATCCCTCCCGCGCTATTCCCAGCCGAGGGCGCGGAATCGCTCGATGAAGGCCTGCAGCTTTTCCACCACGCGCGCCCACTGCTTGGCGCGGGCATTGTCGTGGGTGAAGCGCGAGGCTGGCGGCAGCAATTGCCCCACAGTGGTGCCTTCGCGCGGCACGTCGGCATGATCTTGGAAGAGCGTAGCCACGAGGGCGCGGGTGGCATCGGCTTTGAGCCGCTCTTCAGAGATAATCTCATCAAGCTCGCCATGAAGCCGCTGGCGCAAGAACGCTTTCCACTCGTGCTCCACGTTGTCACCCACGTTCACGCGTGCCAAGAATTCCAATATTAGGTCTTTCTTGCTGCGCAGCGTGGGGGAGGAGTCGATTGCGCGCGCGATATCGGCTTCGATCACCTTATCTTCTAAAGTGCCGTGCTCTTCGAGGCGCTTAGCCACGAGCTGGAGAATGTAGGAGACGTTCACTTCCACTTGTTTCACGAGTTCGATTTCAAACACCACGGCATCTGCGATTGATTCTTTTTCGGCCTGCGAGCGTTTGCGAGCCTCTTCGTAGAGCCGGATATATTCGCTCTGGTAGTCTTGCTGCTCGCGCGCGCTGATCAGCACGCCGTCACCAAATTCCGCGAAGGATTCGAGCACGTTCACGAGCCGCAGGATTTTGCCCCAAAGCACCACGAACGCTTTTTGCTCGCCTTCATCAGCGATCATCTCGCCCGCAGTGAAGCGCTCGCGCAGCTCTTGCACGTGCTCGGCGTATTGGGCGTAGTATTCTTCGTAAGATTTGAGGATCACGATGCCGCTGGCAGCTTTGTTGCCAAAGAGCGTGAGCGCCTCGTTCGTCTCCTTCTCAAGGTTTCTAAAGGTGACGATGTTGCCATAAGTTTTCACGTCGTTCAAGATTCGGTTGGTGCGCGAATAGGCTTGGATTAGGCCGTGTTGCTTCAGGTTTTTATCCACCCAGAGCGTGTTGAGCGTGGTGGCGTCGAAGCCGGTGAGGAACATATTCACCACGATCAGCAAATCGAGCTCGCGCTCTTTCATTCGTTTCGACACGTCTTTGTAGTATTTCTGGAAGCCCTCGCCATCGAGCGATTCGGAGCCGCCAAAGAGGCCGTTGTAATCAGCTATAGCCTCGGCGAGGAAATCGTAGGATGCTTGATCGAGCGCGCCCGGATCCATGCCTTCTTCGCGCAGTAGCCCAGCGAGCAAGGATTCAGCCACTGAAGTTTCGTTGGGGTTGTAGGAATAGATAATCGCAATTTTGAGCCGCTTATCAGGCGTGAGTTCTTGCTGCAGCTCTTTGAACGCCGAATAGTATAGCTTCGCGGCAGTGATCGATTCGGTGGCGAGGATGGAGTTGAAGCCGCGTTTCTTAATGCCGCCGTGATCATACACGGAAGTGCGCTTGGTTTTGCGGTCGAAATGCTCCAGGATGTATTGGCTAATCATGCGGATGCGCTGCGGGTGAAGCAGTGCACTCTCGGGGGCGATGGCTGCCACTTCGGCGTCTTTCGCGGTGGGGGAGGTGCCGATTGTGTTCACATAGTCCACTAAGAATGGCAGCACGTTTCTATCAGTGATCGCATCCACAATCGTATAGGTGTGGAGCTTGTCGCCAAACACTTGCTCGGTGGTGCGCATATCGTAGTGGCCACTGTTGCCAGCGTTTTGCGCGAAAATGGGGGTGCCGGTGAAGCCAAACATGTGGTATTTGCGAAACGAGCGCCGAATGGCATCGTTCATTTCGCCGAACTGGGAGCGGTGGCATTCGTCGAAAATGATCACGATGTGTTGGGAATACACTTCGTGCTGCTTGTATTTTTTCACGAAGTTGGAGAGTTTCTGGATGGTGGTCACCACGATCTTCTTGGTGGGGTCTTCGAGCTGCCGCGTGAGCATTGCGGTGGAATCATTGCCGCTCACCGCGCCTTCTTGGAAGCGGTTGTATTCGGCAATGGTTTGATAATCGAGGTCTTTGCGATCCACCACGAAGAGCACCTTATCGAGCCCGTCGAGCTCAGTGGCGAGTTGGGCGGTCTTGAAGGAGGTGAGGGTTTTGCCCGATCCGGTGGTATGCCAAATGTAGCCGCCGGCTTCGGGCTTGCCCCAAGTTTTGCGGTTGGAGGAGGTCTCGATCCGGTTGATGATCCGCTCCGCAGCCACTATCTGATATGGGCGCATCACCATCAGGATCTTCTGGGTGTTGAACACGCAGTATTTGGTGAGGATATTGAGCAAGGAGTGCTTGGCGAAGAAGGTTTTAGCGAAATCCATGAGATCAGCGATCACGTGGTTTTCGCCGTCAGCCCACCAAATCGTGAAGGCGAAGGAATTCGAGGTGGTGCGCTTGCGGGAGCTGGCGCGGTGTTCGGCCACGATGCCGGCGCGCGTGGTGTTTGAATAATATTTGGTGTGGGTGCCGTTGGAGATCACGAAAATCTGCACATATTGGTATAGGCCGGATCCCGCCCAAAAAGAATCGCGCTGGTAGCGTTCGATCTGGTTGAAGGCTTCTTCGATGCTGCGCCCGCGGCGTTTGAGCTCGATATGCACGAGCGGCAGGCCATTCACCAGAATGGTGACGTCGTAGCGGTTGGAGTGCGCGCCTCGCGTTTCGTACTGGTTTAGCACTTGCAGCGAGTTGGCGTGGATGTGCTTTTTATCGATAAGCAAGATATTTTTGGTGGAGCCATCTTCGCGGTGGAGCACTTGAATATGGCCGCCGCTTTGGATTTTCTCGGTCTTCTCGATGATTCCTTCGTTGGGGTTGGCGATCACGGAAGTATAGAAGCTATGCCATTCGGTATCGGTGAAGGTGATGGCGTTGAGTTTTTCGAGCTGGGCGCGCAGGTTGGCGATGAGCTCGGATTCTGAGGTGATATGCAGGCGCTCGTAGGCTTGCCGCTCGAGTTGCGCGATAAATGTGGCTTCGAGCTGGGCTTCAGACTGGAAACTCTCGGCGCGCTTGGGGGAGGGAGTGTAGCGAGCCACCACGGTGGAATTCTCTGCGCGGGCGATCGGCGCGTATCCGTAGGCTGAGCTGGGGGTGGGCATTTGCTATCGGCTCCTATGGTTTCTTGGGCGGGAGTGGCGATGGCGCTCTTGCTTAGCGAGCTTCGGGGAAACTGAGCAGCTGGTCGCGGTAATACTCGTACTGCTTGCGCCGCGCGGCTATCTCGGCGGGCAAGCCGGAAGAAATATCGTTCACCAGTGCGTCGAACTTGTCGAGAATATCGGCTATCCGGCGTTGCTCGGAAAGGGGTGGGATAGGGATTTTTATTTGTTTCATTGTTCCAGCCATCAATTTGGGGTTTCCCATACCAGATGAAACATAGCGGGGTGCGTGAATTTTCAGGCTATATCCAAGAAAACGAGTGTCGACTATCTCTGGATCCTTGATGCTTAGTAGGCCGCAAACATTTGTAATGCTAAACTTCTTGCCATTGTGGTAAAAGATTGAGCCCGCATTTGCTCCGTCAGTCGTCCAAGTAAGTGATTCGTGGTCGTAGGCGTATGAGTCTATGTAGCCGAAAATCCCATTGTTCTCTGTTTGCGATGAATATACTGGGTAGCTTCCTGGATGGTCGCGCAAGAATGCCTTAGAGATCACTTGACCGCGCTCTACTTTGCAAAGCTCATCCACGGTCATCCACCTTACCCCCCCCCTCAATCGGGAAGGTGAGCAGCTGATCACGGTAATACTCGTATTGTTTGCGCCGCGCTTCCAGCTCCGCTTCCAGCTCCGCTTCCAGCTCCG
>R16__coassemble_1176_pt1 | contig 22046 bp, 17 predicted proteins | sample R16__metabat2_low_PE_013 | metagenome-assembled genome bin R16
CCATTATTTTATTGGGCCCCTGGGGCCCGTTAGGGGTTTTATTTTTGCGTCAAAATTCAACACCCGAACCTGACCCCATGTGTGCACTATTCGGCGAACTCGCGGCCCGCCACTTCACTTTCTTTGCGAATATCAATGCTCCAACCAGTAAGCTTGGCAGCAAGCCGCACATTTTGAGCTTCTTTACCGATAGCTAGAGACGCCTGATCATCTGGCACCACTGCTAAGGCTTGGCGATTATCTTTGCTCAAAATGTGCACGGCATTCACTGTGGCTGGTGAGAGCGCAGCTGCAATAAACAGCGTTGGATCGTCGTCATACTCCACCACATCAATCTTTTCGCCCTGCAGCTCTTGAGTCACCGCCCGCACCCGCTGCGCATTGTGCCCAATCGAAGCACCCTTAGCCGCCACATTCGAATCGGCACTCCACACCGCCACTTTGCTGCGGTGCCCAGCCTCGCGCGCCAAAGCCACGATCTCCACGATGCCTTTCGCAATCTCAGGAACTTCGCTTTCAAAGAGTTTGCGCACAAAATCTGGATGTGAGCGCGAAAGCCGAATCGTGGCTCCCCTCGGCGTCACTGAAATATCGAGCACCATAGCCCTGATCAAATCCCCGTGGCGGAAATGCTCTGTGGGCACCTGCTCTTCGGTGCGCAGCACGCCTTTGTTTTCGCCCAATTCCACATAAATATCGCGAGAATCTACGCGCTCACGGCTGTTGCTATCCACCACGCCAGAGACGATCTCGCCCTCTTTGCTTTGGAAATTCCCCAAGATTCGCTTACTTTCGGCCTCACGCAGCCGCTGCGCGATAATCGAACGAGCAGTATTGGTGGCAATGCGGCCAAAATCCGAGGGAGTATCGTCAAACTCGCCGATCGTATTCCCCTCTTCGTCTACTTCAGGAGCCCACACCGTCACTTTTCCAGAGCTGCGATCAAGCGCCACGCGCGCCCCTTTCACAGCTCCAGGCACCTTCATATATGCGTGTAGCATCGCATCTTCAATGGCCTCAGTGAGCACTGAGAGGTTGATCCCCAACTCGGATTCCACAATCCGAAGTTCATTCATCGAAATGTCCACGCTTGCCCCTTCCTGCTCCTGAGCCACAGATCATAGCTCTACTACTATACGCGCCCGCGCTATCTCGCCGAAAGTCAGCTCACGCTCGCCGGTTTCCACCCGCTGCTTATTTTTGTACCCATAGGTGGTGACGCTGATGCCTTCGCCCGCGCGGTACTCGCACACCCGCGCCTGAAGGGCTGTGCCGTCGGTGAGCAAGATATTCGCCATCCGCCCCTCGACCCGCGAATAATGGCGTTCTTCCACAAGCTCCCGTTCCGCTCCTGGCGTGCTCACTTCGAGCGTATAAGCTCCCGCAATCGGATCCGCCGCATCGAGAGCCGCTGAAATTTGGCGTGAAATATCTTCAAGATCCTGCGAATTTACTTCACCCGGGCCACTGGCAAGATCCACTGTGACTATCAACGTGGAGTACTTTCCAGCTCGTTTAAACTGCGTATCTTCAAGAAAAAGCCCTGCTTCGCTCACGATCGGAGCCACTAATTCACGGATCTTCGCCGTCACTTCTCTTCGTGCACTCATGGCCCTAGCTTAGCCGATGAATCAAATTTCACTCATCCACCGAAGCTAAAGAGCTTGCTGCTTTGCCTGAAGGCGGCGAGCCTATGCCACAATATATTCATGGTTAAAGGAGCTCTTCGCTGGCGAGCAGTGAAAATTTGGGGGATCACGCTCATGTGCCTTGCTGCTCTAGTGGCGGCGCTTGGCACTACGCTCCTCCATCTGGGGGTGCGCGCTGAGAATGTGGATCTCAATGCCCCACCAGCCACCGCTGCGGAGCAAGCGCGCCAGGATTTGGCTATTAAAGCTCATCGAATTGCTGCTTCTGCCGAGCTGAGCACTTCGGATACTACTTTGGCCGAATCGGCCCAAGCCTGGGAAAAAGCCCTCGGCGGAGTGTGGGTACCTTGGCCTGAAGGAGCCCCTGAGGGATACGCGAATCCAGAGCTTGAACTTGGGCCCTATGATTCGCTGGCAGCCCTAGATACTGCGGTGTGGGATTTTTCGCAACGCATAGCTCAAAGCGATGCGCTTTTCGCTACTGAGGACGCTGAAGGCGGTGACGGCGCAGCAGCCAGCACCGATTCAGTGCAAACAAAACTTACTTACGAATCAATGCAGCACGCGATTATTCTCGACCGCGAACTGGGCGCCAGCACCACCTGCCCAGAGGTAGATACTGAAGCACTAATTACGGCGATCCATGCCAGTGCGGATTTTATTTCAGAAATCGAAACAGCCCGCCAATGGATCGAGTATGGCGCTGCCACTGCTAGTGAAGCTAGCGCTGATCAGATTGCTGATATGGCGATACTCCAGCAGCCAATAGATGCTGCTCTGGCTGCTGGTGTGGCCGATACTCGCCCGGTGATGGTGGCTCCTCCCACTGAGCAAAGCTCTGCTTTGGAGCTCACGCATACGGCCGTCACCAAGCTCATATATGGCGCGCCCACTAAGGCGAGCACTCAAGCAGCAATCAGCTACGCTTGCGCCTTGCAGCTCGAGCTGGGATGGTGAAATGGAGCGAGCTATGCCGCCGCGAAATTACCATCCGATTGCAGCTCCAGATAGAGATTCCAGAGCCGCACGCGGCCCGGCAGCGGCTCGCGGCGAGGTGCGGGGACGGCTCCTCGAAGCTGCCCGCGAGCTTTTTTCTACTCACGATTTTCCTTCCGTGACGGTGCGGGCGATTGCTGAACGCGCTGGCTGCGATCCTGGGCTTGTCTCCTATTATTTTGGCTCGAAAGCGGGGCTTTTTCGGGAAGCGATGAGCTTGCCGCACGATCCAGTGAAGATTATCTCGCAGGCTTTTGGTGACGGGCGGGCGGGCACTGGCGAGCGCGTGCTGCTGGCCGTGATGGAGCTGTGGGAGAGCGCTGCCGTCACCTCGAACTTCTCTATTTTTGCTTCTACTTTGCTCAATTCTGAGCCAGCAATGCAGATGTTTCGCGGCTGGATTGATATTAATCTTGCCACTCCGCTGGTGCGGCGAATGCATGGCAGCCGCACTCGCTTGCGCTTCGAGCTAGCCTTTTCGCAGGTGCTCGGGCTGGTGACCACTCGCTACGTCTATGGCATGCAGCCGCTGGCCTCTCTCCCAAAAGAGCGCATTGCGCAACTCTATGGCCCACGCATTGATGCCGTGCTCGCTGGCTAAACCCACAAGAGTGGACATGGGGGTCGAGTCCAGGTGTCCACTTGAGTGGACATGGGGGTCGAGTCCAGGTGTCCACTTGAGTGGACATTGGGGGGCGAGCCTGGGTGGCCACTTTAATGAGTAGTTTCGCGAGAGTGGAGCTTCGTTTAGACTATGGCCATGGCTATTGAAATTATTAAAGAAGCAACTCCTGAGCTCGAAGAGCTCTTCGCTCTCACTATCCCTCAGCTCTCGAGCTCATCTATGCCGATGAATTTGGAGCAGCTTGAGCAGCTGCTCGCTCAAGATTCGCTGGTGCTGCTCGGCTACCGCTCCGATGCGCCTGGTGACGACGGCAAGCAGCCGCTACTAGGCATGCTAAGCTTGGTGATGTTCGAGATTCCCACTGGTTGGCGGGCTTGGATTGAAGATGTGGTGGTGGATTCGACTGCTCGGGGCCAAGGCGCTGGCCAAGCTCTGGTGGAGGCAGCTGTGGAGATTGCCAAGCAGCGCGGAGCCAAATCAGTGGATCTCACTTCTCGGCCTACCCGCGAGGCTGCGAACCGGCTCTATAAGCGCTGCGGCTTTGAGCTGCGCGAGACGAACGTCTATCGCTATAAAGGGTGAGCGGAGCGGCTCGTGACGGATACTATATTTTGGGGATGGAGTGGATTGCTAATCAATCTACTCCATCCCCACACTAGTTTTTAGGCAATTCAGTAACGCATTTTCTTGCGCGCATCGCTCAGCGCCCGCGCCGTCTCGCGCGCATCTTGCTTGCGCTTGAGGGTTTCACGCTTGTCCCATTCTTGTTTGCCGCGTGCGAGGCCGATCTCCAGTTTGGCTCGGCCTTTTATGAAATAAAGCTCTAGCGGCACCACCGTCACGCCTTTTGCCTGCACTTTGAAAGCGAGCTCCCGGATTTCATCGGCGTGCAAGAGTAGCTTGCGTTTAGCTGTGGGCTTGTGGTTCGTCCAGGATCCCATCGCGTAGATCGGGATATTCATCCCCACCACCCAGGCTTCGCCGCGGCGATCAAAATCCACCCAGGCTTCGGTAAGACTGGCGCGGCCTGCACGCAGCGCTTTTACTTCGGTGCCGCTGAGCACGAGGCCAGCTTCGAAGCGCTCGTCAATGAAATAATCGTGCAGCGCTTTCTTATTGCGAGCGATCATGTGCTTCGCATCGGCCTCGGCCTTGGCTTTCTGCCCGGGGGTCAGCTTTGCTGGTTTTCCTGCTGTATTAGCTTTTTTCTTTGCACTTGCCACCGCAGCTCACCTCCTTCGCTTCCTCTAAGCCTTACGGCGTCACCGGCTAATCTTCGCGCACTAGCCCCTACCCCGTCAAGCCTTCCAAAAGTGGACAGGTGCACTCGGTCCCGGTGTCCACTCGCACTCGGCCCGGTGTCCACTTGCATCCCTCGCGGCGGAAGACAGCACGCACAGCATCGAAGGAGAGCGCCACGAGCGCAAGGCACACGATGGCTGTGGCGATCCAGCGCTCGGGCTGCATCGGTTCGCCGAGCAGATATACGCCCACGAGCAACTGGCCCACCGGGTTTACGTATTGCATCAGGCCAAGCGCGCCGAGCGGCACCATCCGCGCTGCGGCTGCGAAAAGGAGCAGCGGGATCACGGTGATGATGCCGCCGCCGATGAGCAATGCTAGCTGGGCGCCGACGGGCTGGCCAGTAGCCGCTAATTCTTGGAACGTGCTGCGCCCTTGCACGAGTAATATCACCTGGTAAATAAGCAAAAATGGCAAGGCGGCGCTGGTCTCGATAGCCATCCCGGCCAGCGGTGGCACCTGCGCTGCCACCGTCTTTTTCATGAGCGAATAGAGCGCAAAGCTGAAAGCCATTCCAAGCGAGAGCCAAGGCACCACATGCAGCGCGAAGAAGAAGTACACCACGCAGGCCGCCCCGAGCGCCACTGCCACCCATTGGGCGCGGGTGAGCCGCTCGCGCAGCACCACCACGCTGAGCGCCGCCGTGACCAGCGGGTTAATGAAATAGCCAAAGGCTGCGTCTACTACATGTTGGTTCGTGACGGCGTAGACGTAGCAGCTCCAATTAGTGACGATGAGTAGGCCAGCCACGGCAAGCCGCTTGAGCACGCTCTTGTTGGCGATGAGCGCGCGCAGTTGCTTGATATTTTTGGTGACGGCGAGCAGCAGTAAGCAGGTGAGCAGGCCCCAGAAGGCACGGTGTACTATCACTTCGAGCGCATCGGTGCCGCTGAGCAGATTGAAATAGAGTGGGAAAAACACCCACAGCACGTAGCTCGCGCCGCCCAGTATCCAGCCGCGGCCCGCGGAGCCGGGGTCTAAGCCAGCGAGCTTTTGCTCCCCAGATTCAGCATCAGAATTCACTGATAAAGGTTACACCCTGCCCCGTACTGATCGCAGCCGGTAGCAGAACGAGCCGCATCCGCACTAGCCCTCACGAGCCGTTCCCTTGATCTGCAATAATCCTATCGGGCAACTTCCGCAATTTTTCGTGAAAAATTTTGGTGACGACGGCGAGCTGATCCGGCTGAGCTGCTTCCATTAGTGCCATGTACCAGTGACCCTAAGCTATTAGTGCCATGTACCAATGGCCTAAGGCCATTGGTACATGGCACTAATAGCAAATATTCAATCTCCATAGCCTCGAGTGCTGGTCACGCAGCTACTATTCCCACTCGATGGTGGCCGGGGGCTTGGAGGTGACGTCGAGCACCACGCGATTAATCTCACGCACTTCATTCGTGATCCGATTCGAGATCCGCGCCAAAAGATCATACGGCAGCCGGCTCCAATCCGCGCTCATCGCGTCCTCGCTGCTCACCGGGCGCAGCACGATCGGGTGCCCGTAAGTGCGGCCATCACCCTGCACCCCCACCGAACGCACATCAGCCAACAACACCACCGGGCATTGCCATATCTCGCGGTCCAGCCCAGCAGCTGTAAGCTCCTCACGCACAATCGCATCCGCTGCGCGCAGCACTGCAAGCCGCTCCTCCGTCACTTCGCCAATAATGCGAATCGCTAGTCCCGGCCCCGGGAAAGGCTGGCGCCACACCAAATTCTCCGGCAGCCCCAGCTCAGTGCCAATCGCGCGCACCTCATCCTTAAACAAGCTACGCAGCGGCTCAATCAGCTCAAAATCCAAATCCTCCGGCAGCCCGCCCACATTGTGATGGCTCTTAATATTGGCGGTGCCATCGCCGCCGCCGCTCTCCACCACATCTGGATAAAGCGTGCCCTGCACCAAGAACTTCACCTCATGCCCGCTCGCGCCAGCCTCTGCCACGATCCGCCGCTGCGCCGCCTCAAACGAGCGAATAAACTCGCGGCCAATAATCTTGCGCTTCGCCTCCGGCTCACTCACACCCGCAAGCGCCCCCAAGAAGCGCTCACGCTCATCCACAGCCATAATCTTCATGCCGCGCGCAGCGCCGTAATCCTCCAGCACCTGCTGCTTCTCGCCTTCGCGCAACAGCCCATGATCCACAAACACACAGGTGAGCTGGTCTCCGATCGCGCGGTGCACAAGCGCCGCCGCCACCGAAGAATCCACCCCGCCGCTCAGGCCACAAATCACCCAAGCGTCGCCCACGCGCTCCCGGATCGCAGCCACCTGCTCATCAATAATCGAAGCCGCAGCCCAATTCGGCTCCAGCCCAGCGCCGTCACGCAAAAACTTGCGGAACAGCTCATTGCCGTTTTCGCTATTGCGCGCCTCGGGGTGCCATTGCACCCCGAAAAGCTGGCGGGAAGGATCCTCGAAAGCCGCCACTTTCGCTCCGGGCGTGGTGGCAGTGACGGCGAAGCCTTCAGGGGCGCGCGTGACGGCGTCTCCATGGCTCATCCACACGTGCTTCACCCTCGGCTCGCCGGCGGTGAGCACGGCACTATCGCTCAGTAGCTGCGCATCGGTGGCACCAAACTCGCTGGTGCCAGTGTGGGCCACTTCCCCGCCAAGCGCCTGCGCCATTTGTTGGAAACCGTAGCAAATCCCGAGCACCGGCACGCCAGCTTGCAGCAGCGCCGGATCAAGCTCCGGCGAACCTGGCTCGTACACCGAGGCCGGGCCGCCAGAAAGAATAATTGCCGCGGGCTGCTTGGCCAAGATTTTCTCCGCTGGCCAGCTATGTGGCACTAACTCAGAATAGTATCCAACATCGCGCACGCGCCGGGCAATGAGCTGGGCATACTGCGCGCCGTTGTCGATCACGAGCACGGGCTGAGGATTGTGATTCGTCATAGAGATAAGCCTATCTCAGGGGCAGAAGATCCCCCAAGAAGATCTTGATAATCACCGCTCGGCCGAGCCTGCGCCCATAATCTTTCAGTGCGCGAGCTGCAGCTGCTGGCTTGATTCAAGATGCACGCTCTCGCCCGTCACTGGATCCTCAAAATCGAGGCTGGCCGCCAAAAGCTGCAACGGATAAGGGCGCTCAGCTGATTCCTCCAACAAAAGCACCCGCGGATAGAGCGGATCGCCGCAAATCGGCGCGCCCAGCTCATTCATGGCCACTCGCAGCTGATGCGTGAAGCCAGTGTGCGGATAGAGCGCATAGTATCCCAGCCCTCTGCCTAGCTCTCGCTCGAGAGTGATATCAGTGACGGCGGTGGCGGTGCGCTCGCGCCGGCGGCGGTGCTCTCCATAGTAGCTTGGCGCAGCTTCGGAGCCCGCACCAGCCACGGCCGGAAATTCAGGGGCAACTGGCTCGCCACCGTTTTCACACGTGCTATCTATCACGCGCACAATCAGCTCGCCATCCTTTTTATAAAGCATGAGCTCGCTGTGCCAGCTCTGCCCTTCACGAGCGGGCACCGCGCCAGCAATGAGCGGCGCCACGGCGCGGTAGCTTTTACGAATGCGCCGGCGCTCAAAGAGTTTCTGATACGCGCCGCGCCACTGCGGCTCCTTCACCAGCAGCAAAAGCCCAGCCGTCTCTAAATCGAGCCGATGCGCTGGCACGAGCAGATCATTGCCGAATTGCCGCCGCGCTGCCACCAGCGCCGAGCCAGCCACATGCGATCCTTTCGGAGCCGTGGAAATGCCGTGCGGCTTGTGAATCACCAGATAGCGCTCATTTTCGGCCACCACATCGAGCACAATCGGCTCAGCTGGCTCATCGAGCACTGGCCGGAAAAGCCACAGCCGCTCGCCAGCCAGATATGGCCAATCCGCCGTCACCACCACCCCTTGCCCGGCAAGCACATCGCCTCGCTCCAGCAGCCCGTGTGCAGCCTCTGCCCCAAATCGAGCCGTAAGCCAATCCCCCACCGTGAGATGCTCTCCCGCCGCATCCTCAGGCAGGCGCATCGGCGAAGCGTTAATCCCATCACGCAAAGGCGGCATGATCCGCCGGCGCTGCTCGCTGCGCCGCACACTGCGCGCTTTGCGAGTGCTCATATATTCGCCTTTCGTAGGGCCATAGGCTGGGTTACAGCCTCAAGTGTAAAAAGTGGCTGAATATATAACAACTTTCTGCAAGCACTTTCACCACCCCTGCTCGGCATGAGAAAATCATGCTAAAGGCAATGAGATAATCATGTTCAAAGAATGCTGATCGAGGAGGATCCGTGACGAAAAGCCTGTATTTCACCGCCGCTGAAGGCAACGTGGGCACCCGCACTATCGCTAAAGAATGCATTGGGGCGCTGCGCCAAAAATACCCAAACCTCGGCGTTTTTCGTTCGTTCACCAATGGCCCAATTGAGTGCGACGAAGCATTCAAAGCTTTGCTGGAAGCAGCCGGGCGCGAGGGCGACCTGCACCGCGCGTGGGGCACCACCCGCCAAGCGTATGTGGCTGACGAAGACGGCGCGATGGTGCAGCTGGTGAAACGCTACACAGATTACGCTCACGAATTCGATGCGGTGCTGATTATTGGCTTGCTCGATTCTGATCCAGTGTATCCCGGCGTGCTGGCCCGCACTGGCCGGGCCGCAGCAAATCTTGGCACCACGGTGCTTCCGGTGCTTTCTGGGGCGTTGCGAGGTGCACACGAGATCGCCGCTGCGGCTCACCTTACGATTAAAGAAATTACCGAGGAGCATGCACCTGTGGCTGCGATGATCGTGCCGAGTGCGCCGCAGGAGTTTGTGGATGCGCTGCCCCCTGCTGGCAGCCACCAGAATGTGATCACTTTTGCTGACGGCGAGGCTCCAGCACTGAGTGAAGAGCAGGTAGCGATCCTCATCGCAGCAATGGAGCGCGGATCCGATGTAGTCACGCCGCTGAGCTTTACGGCCAGTCTCATCGAGCGCGCCCGCAGCCAGCGTAAGCGCATTGTGCTGCCAGAGAGCGATGATGATCGTGTGCTCACGGCCGCTGCCGAGCTGCTGGAGCGCGAAGTGGCCGAGATAGTTTTGCTCGGCGAGCCCACCTCCGTCACGGCCCGCGCCGGCGAGCTTGGCCTCGATCTGAGCAAAGCCACAATTCTTTCCCCTGAGGATCCCGAGCTGCTCGAGAAGTACGCCACGAAATTTGCGCAGCTGCGCGCCAAGAAGGGCGTCACCTACGAGCAAGCGCTCGAGAAGGTCAAAGACGTCTCCTATTTCGGCACGATGATGGTCTATATGGGCGACGCCGACGGGATGGTCTCAGGAGCGGCACACACCACCGCCCATACAATTGTACCCAGCTTCCAGACGATCAAGACCAAGCCCGGTGTGGATTTGGTGAGTTCGTGCTTCTTGATGCTGATGGAAGATCGCGTATACGTGTATGGCGACTGCGCCGTCACCACCAATCCTTCACCGGCTGAGCTAGCTTCAATCGCCATTAGTTCTGCGGAGACTGCGCAGCAGTTTGGAGTGGAGCCGCGGGTGGCAATGCTCTCCTATTCCACAGGCGATTCTGGGCATGGCCCAAGCGTGGATGCTGTGATTGATGCAACGACGATTGCCCGCGAGCGCCGCCCAGATCTGCTCATTGAAGGGCCGATCCAGTATGACGCGGCGGTTGATAGCGCTGTAGCCGCAAAGAAACTGCCAGGCTCGCCCGTAGCTGGCCAAGCCACAGTGTTTATCTTCCCAGATCTGAACGCCGGAAATATTGGCTACAAAGCTGTGCAGCGCTCGAGCGGCGCGGTGGCTGTGGGGCCAGTGCTACAAGGGCTCAACAAGCCTGTGAATGATCTTTCGCGCGGTGCACTCGTGGAGGATATCGTAAACACCGTGGCTATCACGGCGATTCAGGCTCAGGCATAGTATTTACAATTTCTGGGGCGGAGTAGTCGCTTGCGATTACTCCGCCCAATCGAATTAGAAAAGAGAATCACAATGTCAGTACTCGTAATCAACTCTGGCTCCAGTTCCATCAAATACCAGCTCGTGGATCCCGATAGCGGCGAATCAATTGCAAACGGGCTCGTGGAGCGCATTGGCGAACAAATGGGGCACTACGAGCATAAATATGCTGGCCACACCACCGATATTGAAGAACCAATCCCAGATCATGGCGCGGGGCTGCGTAAAGTAATCGAGCTTTTCAACACAGCTGGCCCGAAGCTCGAGACCGCTGGCATTAAGGCCGTTGGCCATCGCGTGGTGCAAGGCGGCAAGTATTTCAGCCACGCCGCGCTCGTAGATGATTCGGTGGTGGCTCGGATTCGCCAGCTAATTCCGCTTGGCCCGCTGCATAATCCGGCTCACCTTAAAGGCATCGAGGTGGCGCTCGAGCTTTTCGCTGATATTCCCAACGTATGCGTTTTCGATACGGCATTCTTCCAAGATTTACCAAATGAGGCAGCCACATATGCCTTGGATCGGCAGACTGCGGAAAAATACGAGATTCGCCGCTATGGCGCTCATGGCACTTCGCACAAGTTTGTGAGCGGCCAGGTGCGGGAGCTGCTCGGGCGTGATGACCTCAAGCAGATCGTGCTACACCTGGGAAACGGCGCTTCGGCGAGTGCAGTGGTAGGCACGCATGCTGTGGACACCTCGATGGGTTTGACGCCGCTCGAAGGGCTCGTGATGGGCGGGCGCACTGGAGATATTGATCCAGCGGCAGTGTTCCATTTACAGCGGGTGGCTGGGATGAGCGTGGACGAAGTGGACACGCTTTTCAACAAGCAATCAGGATTGAAGGGCTTGGCTGGAGATAACGATATGCGTGGCGTGCAAGCAAAAGCAGCTGCTGGCGATCCGCACGCAATCGAGGCTCTCGATGTCTATATCCACCGGCTGCTGCACTATATTGGCGCCTACACTGCCGTGATGGGCGGGGTGGACGTGATCACCTTTACTGCTGGCGCTGGCGAAAACGATGCCAAGCTCCGGGCGAGAGTGGTGAAGCGGCTAGCTCCTTTCGGCATCAAGCTTGATACCGAAGCGAATGAGGCGCGCTCTAAAGAGCCACGCACGATTTCGGCACCTGATTCCAGCGTGCGCATCATGGTAGTGCCCACCAATGAGGAGCTCGCTATCGCGCGTGAAGCGATGGAGCTGGTGGCGCAAAGCTAAAAATTTTCTCTCAGTGAGCGCGAAAAGCCGGGGTGGAGTAACACGAGCGTTACTCCACCCCGGCTCGCTGCTTTCTTCTAGTGCGCTTGCACAGCAGCCAAGAAATCCCGCGCCCGCTCGGTGCGCGGATTAGTGAAGAACTCTTCGGGCGGAGCTTGCTCCACGATGGAGCCATGATCCATAAAAATCACGCGGTCAGCCACTTTGCGCGCAAAATTCATTTCGTGGGTGACGATCACCATCGTCATCCCCTCGCGGGCGAGCTCGGTGATCACGTCGAGCACTTCGCCGATCATTTCAGGATCGAGTGCGCTAGTGGGCTCGTCGAAAAGCATTGCTTTCGGGTGCATCGCCAGCGAACGCGCGATTGCCACACGCTGCTGCTGCCCGCCAGAGAGCTGCGCCGGAAGTTTTGCAGCCTGGTTTTCCACGCCCACTCGCTTTAGCAGCGATAATGCTTCTTCGCGGGCTTGAGCTTTAGGCTTGCGCAGCACATCAATAGGCCCAATAGTGACGTTGTCGAGCACGTTCTTGTGTGCGAAGAGATTGAAGGATTGAAACACCATCCCCACTTCGGAGCGCAGCTTCGCCTGCAACTTGCCTTCTTTCGGCAACGGCACGCCGTCAATCAAGATCTCGCCGCCGTCAATCTCCTCCAAGCCATTTATAGTGCGGCAAAGCGTGCTTTTCCCAGATCCCGAAGGGCCAATGATTACGAGCACTTCACCCTTTTGCACAGAGAGACTAATATCGCGCAGCACATGCAGCCGCCCAAAATGTTTGTTCACCCCTTTGAGCTCAATCAGATAGTGGCCTTGCTCCACCGTATTGCTCTGCATATTCATAGCTTTTTCTCCTCGTCACTCCGCCAAATTATTATTCTCTAATTCGCTGCAATCTCACTTAAAGCATTATTTGCACGTCGCTGCGCCGCGCCGAGAAGGCCACAGCGAGCTTGTTAAGCAGATAGTTCACCAGCACGTAAATCACCGCAGTCACGAGATACACCGAAACCAGCGCATCGTAATTTGAAATCAGCACTTTCGAGCGCTGCATCAAATCCGCATAGCTCACGATCGAAGCAAAGGTGGTGTCTTTCAACACGATCACCAGTTCGGCGATCAACGATGGGATCACGTAGCGCAAAGCCTGCGGGAAAATGATTTTGAAAAACACGTTTGAGCGGCGCATACCTAGCGAAATAGCTGCCTCTCGCTGCCCTTTCGGCACGGCGTTTACACCCGAGCGCAGCACTTCTGCCACCACCCCAGCCGCCGAAATAGCCACCGGGAGAGTGATCTTCCAAAAGGCTGGCAGTGGCAAACCGATTTGCGGCGCCACCAAGAAGAAGAAGTAAATAAATAGCAACGTGGGCACCCCGCGACTGAACTCAATCAGGGCCGTGCTAATCGCGCTCAGCACTTTAATTCCGCTAATGCGCCCAAGCATCATGGCCAGGCCCAATCCAAAGGCCACGGCCGCAGCCATCAAAGCAACTTTCACTGTGCTCCATAAGCCTTGCCCAAGAAATACCCAGGTGCTGGCCTTGAAGAAGAAGCTCCAATAGCGCGGTGCGAGCTGGTTGGTGATGTAGAACTGGTATATCGCATATCCGCCGATAGCCCCGAGCACAATCACTGAAAGCACAGTGGCGATTCGGATGCGGATGCGGGTCTTTGGCCCAGGCGGCTCATAAAGATAGTGGCGAATCTGATGGGGCGAATGGCGCGCTTTGCGCGCTTTGCGGGAGCTCACCGCCGGTTTCGAAAAAGATGCTGCTATGGCATTCATCGCATCACCCGTACTTTCTTGTCCAGCCAGTTTCCAAACTGCCCCAGCAGCACCGCGATCGCGCAGTAGAGCGCGGCCGATATTGCGAAGGCAGCCATGCCGCCCACTGAGCGCGAGTTAATGTAATTCACGATGCCAGTGAGATCGGTGGGCATGAGCGGCACCTGGGATGCGAGTGACGTGGTGAGCAGCGTGGCCACCAACAGGTTGGTGAGCTGTAGCAAGCTAGCACGCACTGCCTGCGGAAGCACCAGGTTTTTGATGATTTTAGAAAAGTTCATTCCGAGGGAGCGGGCTGCCTCGATTTCCCCTGGCGGAATCGTATTCATCCCAGCCATCAAATATTCAGAGCAAAAAGCTGAAGGGATAAGAGTGCAAGCGATAGCCACACACGCGAAGTAAGACCACACAAAATTCAAATACGGCATCGCATATACCAAGAAAATGAGCAGAGCTACTCCAGGAATATTGCGAAATACCTGCACGTAAAAATCCCCCGCCATTTGCATTGGCTTAATGGGAGATACCCGCATCACCGTGATCAGCACACCAATCACTAAAGCGCAGCTGAATGAAATCGCGGTGAGCTCCAACGTCACCACTAATGCGCGCAGATAATCTGCCCCGTATTGAGCTAGGAGTTCGCTAATACTCATAGGCAGCCCCCTTCCCAAAGTCAGTGCGTGAGCTGTTTATAGGGTGACGGAGCAGCGCACCTGGCAGCCACTCCGTCACCGTTTGCGTTCAATTATTCGCTACTCAAGAAGAGCTTAGCCGATCGCCGGAGGTGCTGGCACTTCAGTGATGCCAGAGCGATCCCCGATGCTAAGCTTCCACAGCTCGGCCCAGGTGCCATCTGCTTCGATCTTCTTCAAGAAGTCGTTCACAAACTGCACGCCGTCAGAATCCTTCGGCAATCCAATGCCATAGTTGTCTTCTGGGCCAAAAGGTTCGCCCACGAGCTTGTATTTGCCTGGATCCTTCACTATCGAGTTGGCGATGAGGGTGGCGTCGGTGACGTAGGCATCCACGCGCCCTTGCTCCACAGCAGTACGAGCTTCCTGGTCAGTGCCAAATTCTTGCACCACAGCATCCGGAGCAAACTCAGCGAGGATGGCCGGGCCAGTAGATTCGGCCTGGGTGGCCACATTTTTTCCAGCAAGATCCTCAAGGCCCATAATTTCGCCATTATCCGCGCTCACCAAAATCCCTTGCCGAGAAGTGTAATAAGGCCCAGCATAGGAGATCACTTCTTCACGCTCGGGGGTGATCGAATAGGTGGCTACCACCACATCCACCACGTTAGTCTGGAGCACCTGCTCGCGGGTGCCGCTATCCAGCTGGGTGAATTCAAACTTGCTTTCATCGCCAAGGATATAGCGGGTAAGGAGCTGATAAAGGCCAGCATCAAAACCGCGCAGCTTCTGGTCGGTCTCATCTTGTTGGCTGAAAAGATAGCTGGTAGCAGTGGTGCCCACGCGCAAGGTGCCGGCTTCTTTCACCTTGGTGGCCCACTCGCTAGCAGCGATTTCTTCATCGCTTGCGGTGGCGCCGCCAGCCACAAGCGCATCAAAGGCTTCGGCGTCGATTGGGCCGCCAGCTTCAACCGCGCTCTCTTTTGCTGCATCTGGAGTAGCAGCCTTATCTTCCACGGCAGGGTTTGCACAGCCTGCCAGGGCTGCCACAGCGAGAGCAAAAGCGCTCAGCGCTGGAATAAACTTCTTCGTGATCATCTTCATCTCCTTCTGTTCTCCCTATTATCCTTCTATTCTTTTTCTTCTCTCAGCAATATTGCTGCATCGCACATCCCCTCAAATTTGAGGCGGATTGCATCTGGAGCGAGCGTATGTGAAAATCTCTAAAGCGTGCGCTTCCATCTCAGCGACTGGAACTATGCACCTATCCCCGCTTGGTACCCTGCGCGCCCGCTGCGCCAACACTGCGCAAAAGTAATCCGAGCGTTTCCCTATTAGCGCCGCATTGGCATACCTAGCGACACCGGCACTTTCGCGCCCGCGCCAGCATTGGGTGACGCCGAGCCACAGCTACCCGAGCAGCCACAGCCGCCGTGGCCTTCGTATTTACGCTCTATCCCATCAAATTCCGCATTTTCAGGCGATTGTGCACTGGCACCCACGCTTGGATCTAACGGCAGCCTACCGCCACCTTCACCAGCACCGCCGCCGTCACGCCCAGAATCATGCTGCATAAAAGCCGTGGAGATCATCAGTTTGATGCGGTTGAGCTGATTCACCTCGGAGGCGCCGGGGTCATAATCTATGCCCACGATATTAGCCTGTGGGTAGGCGCTGCGCAGCGCATGGAACATGCCTTTTCCGATCACGTGGTTGGGAAGGCAAGCGAACGGCTGGGCGCAGATAATGTTCGGGCAGCCGCGCTCAATCATATCCATCATGTCGGCCGTGAGATACCAGCCTTCGCCGGCCTGATTGCCCAGCTGCACAATCTTTTGCACTTTTTCAGCCAGCTCTTGGATAGTGGCGCCGGCCTCGAAACGCCGCGAGCGCTCCAGCACCTTGCGCATCGGTTTCTCGTATTGCTGCAAACCCCAAAGCGCGAGTTTGCTGGTGCGCACCGACTTTTTGGTGCCATAGCCAAGCTTGCGATACTTCCAGTCCGCCGTCACCAAGCTCTGATGGAAGAACTGCGCCAGGCTCGGCAGCTCCGCCTCGCAGCCTTCGCGCTCAATGGTGCCCACGGCGTCATTGTTGGCATCGGGGTGATACTGCACTAGTATCTCACCCACCATCCCTACGCGCGGTTTGCGCACAATATCTTGCAGCGGGATTTCATCGAATTCGCGCACCAGCTGCTTTAGCAGCGCATGGAATCCGAGCTTCTTACCAATGGTGGCGTGCGAGCCGCTGAACCATTCGCGCACGATTCGATCCCAGCGCTCGTAGAGCGCCTGCACGTTGCCATCAATCTGATATGGCCGGGTGCGCAAGAGCACGCGCTGCAAGGTGTCGCCAATCGTGATGGCTTGCAGGCCACGATGGATCATCGGGGCGCTGAGTTTGAATCCTGGGTTTTCTTCAAGCCCTTGCGCGGAAACGGCGATCACCGGCACCTGCGGATAGCCGGCGTCTTTAAGCCCTTTGCGCAGCAAGGCGGCATAGTTGGTGGCGCGGCACATGCCGCCAGTTTGGCTAATGCCCACGGCGGTGTGATCTGGATCGGCGCGCCCGGATAGGAATTCGCTGATCAGCTGGCCGATCACCACGAGAGCCGGGTAGCAGGCGTCGTTGTTCACGTATTTCAGGCCCACTTCGATTGCGTCTTTGCTGGCGTGCTCCAGCAGCCGCATATTGTAACCAGCGCGCTGGAAAACCAGGATCAACAAGCGGAAGTGGATTGGCGCCATTTGCGGCACCAAAATCGTGTAGCCCGCCGCGCGCATCTCTTCGGTGAAAGATAGGCGCTCCAGTGGTGCCGCACTACACCTGCCCCCCTGCGGCACTTTCTCGCCCACTGGCCCCACACTGGTGTCGATTTCTTCGCTTGCCAGCTCCGCCCGCTCTGCGCGCAGCTCACGCTCGGCCACCGCGGCGGTGAGCGAACGCAACCGGATCGTGGCCGCGCCCAGATTGCTCACTTCGTCAATTTTCAGCGAAGTGTACACGTCGCCCTTGCCCTCAAGGATTTCTTGCACTTGATCGGCCGTGATCGCATCCAAGCCGCACCCGAAGCTGATTAGCTGCACTAAGCTCAGCTCTTCGGCGTCACCCGCCGTGGCCGCCGCCTCATAGAGCCGGGAGTGGAAGGCCCACTGGTCGCGCACCCGCAGCGGGCGCTCCAAATTGCCCAGCGTCATCGCGTCTTCTGTGAGCACCGCCGCGCCGAGCTTAATGATCGCATCTGGAATACCATGGTTGATCTCGGGATCAAGGTGATATGGCCGCCCCGCTAGCACAATTGCCCGCATCCCCCGCTCGCGCACATATTCCAGCGCCTCGCGGCCTTTAGCAAGCACATCCGCATGGAAGGCGTCCCATTCTTCCCATCCGAGCCGGCAGGCCTCGCGCGCCTCAGCCTCGCTCACGCCGTCACTGGCAAACACCTCAGCCAGCCGCCGCGGCAGCGCCTCGCGGTTCGCAAAACTCAAGAACGGCGAAATAAACTCTGCCTCACCCGCGATGATCCGCTCCATATTGCCCCGAATCACCTCCGGGTAGGTGCCCACGATCGGGCAGCTAAACGTATTATCTTGCCCCACCGCCGTCTCGGAATTGTATGTGACGCACGGATAGAAAATCCGCTTGATGCCCTTATCAAGCAGGTTTTCGATGTGGCCATGCACCAGCTTGGCTGGATAGCACACGTTTTCGCTCGGGATGCTCTCCATGCCCTCCTCGAAAAGATCATGGCTGGAGCGCCCCGAAATCAGCACGCGATATTTCAGCGCGCTGAGCACCGTAAACCAGAAAGGATAATCCTCATACATATTCAGCACCCGCGGAATGCCCAAATCGCCGCGCGTGGCTTTCTCTTCGGTGAGCCGCCGATACCCGAAAAGCCGCTTGTATTTCCAATCGTACATATTTGGGATCGGGCTCTTCTTGGGCGCGCGCTCTAGGCTGGCGCCGCGCTCGCAGCGATTGCCCGAAACGTGCCGCTCGCCAGTGGAGAATTTCGAGATCGTCATCTGGCAATGGTTTTGGCAAAAACGGCAGGTTTTCAGCTCGATTTCCACCGTGAGCGCTTCGAGTTCGGTGACGGTGAGCAGCGAGGAGAGCCGGGGCTCGCCAGTGGCGGGGTCGATACGGTTTGCTGCGCGCGCTTCAGCTTCTGCTTGCTCCGGATCATAGTGCAGCTTCGCAGTGAGCGCTGCGCCGAAAGCGCCCATCAGGCCAGCTATATTGGGCCGCACCACTTCGCGCTCGGTGAGCAGCTCGAAAGCCCGCAGCACGGCGTCATTGAGGAACGTGCCGCCTTGCACCACCACGCGCTCACCCAGATCGCTTGGATCTTTTAGCTTAATCACCTTGTAGAGCGCGTTGCGCACCACGCTATAGCTCAGCCCGGCGCTAATATCGCCCACCTCAGCGCCCTCTTTTTGGGCTTGTTTCACTGAGGAATTCATAAACACCGTGCAGCGGGTGCCTAAATCCACCGGGGAATTGGCTCGGGCGGCTGTGGCAGCGAAATCGCGCACCGTGGTGCCCATCGTCTGCGCGAAAGTCTGCAAGAACGATCCACACCCGGAGCTGCAAGCTTCATTCACAGCAATCGAATCCACCGTGCCATTCTTGATTTTCAAGAACTTCATGTCTTGCCCGCCGATGTCGATCACGCTCGTCACTCCGGGCTGGATATATTCTGCCGCGCGGAAATGCGCCATCGTCTCCACTTCGCCCTCATCCACTCCGAGCGCGCTTTGCACGATGCCCTCGCCGTACCCAGTGGAGCAAGCCCGCACGATGCGTGCCAGTGGCTGTCCGGCACCATCGCGCGGCAAATCCTGCTGAATGTGCTTCACGATTTCGATCGCGGCGGTGACGGGATCGCCCTGGTTGGAGGCATAATGCGTGAAGACGATGCGCTCTTGCTGATCGATAAGCACCGCTTTGATGGTAGTGGAGCCGGCGTCGATGCCGAGGAAACAATCGCCGCGCGCTTCGCTAGTGGGAAGCGTAGTGACGGCGGCGCGCGCGTGGCGCTCTTGGAACTCTTGGCGCTCTTCCGGCGTGGCGAAAAGCGGGCGCATCCGCCGCGTTTCGTCACCCACTTGCTTGGCGCCGCGCAGTTTGGCGCCGAGGGTGGCCAATTCAACTAGCCCTTCGCCGTCACGCCCAGCCGCAGGCGCGGTAGTGGACACCTGTACTCGACCCCCATGTCCACCATGCCGGGCCGCAGCTGCCGAAGTGGACACCTGCACTCGACCCCCATGTCCATTTTTCTCGCGGCGCAGTTTTGCAGTGGCTTCGGGAGCCAAAAGTGCCGCTCCCATGGCCACATAGAGCTGGCCATCTTCGGGGGTGATGAAATCGGTGACGCCGGTGAGGATGCGCTTGTAGGCTTCGCGTAGCTCGGGCATGAACTGCAGCGGACCGCCTAAAAACAGCACCGCGCCGCGGATTGGGCGGCCGTTGGCTAGCCCGGCCACTGTCTGGGTGGCCACCGATTGGAAGATTGAGGCTGCGAGGTCTTCGTGCGCAGCGCCTTGGTTAATGAGCGGCTGCAGATCGGTTTTGGCGAACACGCCGCAGCGAGATGCAATCGGGTAAAGCTGCTCATAGCGGGAGGCAAGCTCATTGAGGCCGGAGGCGTCGGTTTTGAGCAAGGTGGCCATTTGGTCGATGAAAGCACCAGTGCCGCCAGCGCAGGTGCCGTTCATGCGCTGCTCGGGCGTGGGGTGCAGATAAGTGAGTTTTGCGTCTTCGCCGCCAAGTTCGATAATCACGTCGGCCTGCGGATAAAAACGCCGCGTGGCCTCGGTGCCGGCAATCACTTCCTGCACGAAAGGCACGCCCAGCACTTTCGCCACCGATAGCCCGCCAGAGCCGGTGATTGCGGCTGCCACATAGATTCCGGGATTCTCGAAGCTGATGTCGTCAAGGAGTTTTGCCAGCTCAGCGCGCACGTCGGCATGGTGGCGGCGGTAGTCTTTAAACACTACTTCGCTGCCGCGATAGAGCACGGCCTTCACCGTGGTGGAGCCCACGTCTATGCCGAGCCGATATTCTGGCTTTATTGCTGCACTATCCATAGCACCTCCCTAATATTTCTATTCAATTCATAGCTGCGCGATATCCACAGCGCCCTGGGTGCTCCAGCGCGCTGCTTAGAGCGCTTCAGGATTGACTCTAAGAGAATCCCGGCCAATTTCAATGGTGTTGAAATTAGATTGACACAGCATGCCTCACCTTCGCTTATTGGCACAAAATCAAGGAAAAATCCGTGTCTCTTCGTGGGAGCTAGCACAGGAAATTTCTACACTGTTGAAACTAAAGTGGACATGGGGGTCGAGTTCGGGTGTCCACTTGAGTGGACATGGGGCTCGAGTGCGGGTGCCCACTTCACCGCACACAACAAAGATCCACGCCTCCTTAGCGCGGCAGCACGGCCCAAAGCAGATAACGCCAATTGCCCAGCGCAGGCAATGGCTGGGCACTAACGGCCCGCTCGGCTGCCGCAAGCAGTTTCACAAAAGGCACGAGATAGTATTCGCCGCTGGCTGGATCATAAATCCGCAGTTTACGCTCGCGCCCCTCGCCGCCACTCACCTTGCTTGGCATTGCAAGCACCACGTGCCGCGGCAGCACTCGCTCGAAGCGCCGCGCCAACCACCCATTACCGAGCGACGCCCCTCCCCTGCCACTACCGGTATAGAGCGGTACACAGAAACCGCCAGCCACGGCCTGCTCCACCTGTTCCAAAAACGCTTGCGCCTGCTTGCGCCCTCGCCACACCGGCACTGCCCGATAATCTGCGCCTGGATACGCCTTCTCCATCTCGCGCGCCATACCCCACGGCGGCGTGCCAATCGGTGCCGGCCAGCGGAAAATAGCTAAGCCACGCTTGCGCACCAAACGATACAGCACCTTTTCAGCCACCTGCACCGCTGCCTGCGCCACATCTGGCTCCAGCGCTTCAAGTTTTTCCCGATATTTTGGATCAGCATGCAGCTGAGCTACAAAGAGGCTCATTGCCCCGCAGGTGCGGCCAGTGCTTTGCCGCAGCCGCACCTGCCCAAGCATCGCTGGCCACTCATCTTGCTCAGCCACGGCTGGAAGCTGCGGCATCACCACGCCCGTCATCGGATCGAAATCCCAAGCGAGCGTCTCTAGTTTGCTCTTCGTGGCATAGTTCGGGCTCTTCAAAGCGTGCTCAAAATACTCCGGCTTCAGCTCTGGCTGCTCCGGTGGGTTCGCGGTAAAAGCCGCAGCAATTAGGGTGATACGAGCCACCAAATTCACCCACAGCAGCAGCGTGATAATCGCCGCGAATGGGGCAAGCAGCGGATTATCGGCCACTGAGCTCACCGCTGCCGTGCCCAGATAGCGCACAATCGAGCTCGCTACGGCGCCCACTGCAGCTCCAAAGAGCAAATCAAGCCCCGGCGCCCGCGCCCCTGCCATCACCCGGAACAAAAAAACAAAGACCCCCAGATCCACCACCAGCGGAGCAGCGATAGAAATGAATTGAATTAAGGCGTGGCCCCAACCAACAGGCAGCGCCAGCAGCACCAAGATCTGTTCTGCAAAAAGCTGCGCCACTGCGCTCAGTGCTGTGGAGAGGATCGCACCCAATCCGAGAATTAGGAAGCCAGAGAGATCGAGCAACTTTGCCAGCACAAAATTCTGTGGCAGTCGCGCGATTCCAAACATTGCTTGGATCGAGATGCGCAGGTTGGTCATCAAAGAAAGGGCGCTCCAGAGTAACACAAGAATTGAGATGATAGTGACGGGGTTGAGCGGATCGTGAATCACCATCGCGTTTGGATCAAGCAGACCCTCGGGAGTGGCAGGAGTCTTCAAGATTCCTGGCAGCGAATCATTCACAGTGCTCACGAGAGAATCCAATAGCGCCTGATTTTGCCCTAA
>R16__coassemble_1186_pt1 | contig 21647 bp, 20 predicted proteins | sample R16__metabat2_low_PE_013 | metagenome-assembled genome bin R16
ACGTCCTGGACCACAACCAGGTGCTCTACCAGCTGAACTACAGCCACCATATGCATCTCGCACATCCGCACGATCAGCAGGCTTTAACTATACCAATCTCTCGGTGCGAAGGCTAAATACGCCGAGGTGAACGCCGTCACTATCGCCGCGCTTAGCGCTCCGCCGTCACGCAGCTATGTCACCAAAAAACACGCGTCTGAATCGCATCAGCAAAAGCCTCAAGATGCGAATCAGACATGCTCAAATACAGCGAACCGTCAATAAGCGAGATTTCCATCACATAGAAATCAGAATCTGAATGCTCATCACCGCGCACAATATCCACCCGATTAAAGAGCAGCAGCTCATCGCGCCCGCTCATCTCCTTAATGTACCTGTGGATCGCAATCCGGATCTTCTCTCCCCAGCGCCAAGCCTCCTCAGAAGCCTTTTCAGTGCCACGCACTTCCTCTTCCACCACTTTAGAGCTATCCACAGTATTAAAACGCGGATGCAGCATCGGAGCTTTATCCACCGTATAGCTAGGCATACCATTAAAATAAATCAGCGAAGTTTCACCCGTGCGATCAATCACGTCAAGATAGCGCTGCACCATCACAGCGTGGCCATCAGCAAGCTCATCCATAGCGTGATTCACAGCATCGCCTAGCGAACTTGGATCAGTAGCTGTATATCGCCCAGTATCGCGCCCACCAGAGCCCACCGCTGGCTTCACCACAAAATCTCCCTGCGCCGGAAAACGAGTGTAAATCTGATGTTTGCTTAAATGTTCCTCAGGCTGAAGCCACAAAGTAGGAATCGTAGGCAGACCCAGCTCGGAAAGCCGCTTCAAATAGTGCTTGTCTGTGTTCCATGCCATAGTATTGGCAGAATTCAAAATTCGCGGCACGGAGCTCGCCCAGGAAATAAACTTCTGGCGATCCTTGGCATAATCGCGCACGCTGCGCACCACCACCACGCCAGCATCATCCCAGTTTACAGAGGGGTCATCCCAGGCGGCGATACGAGGCTCCATGCCGCGATCGCGCAGCGCATCAGGAAGATTGCGCTCATCTTCATCAAGATTCGGAAAATCCTGGCAAGTAGCTAAAGTAACGATCGGTGCAGACACAATGCCTCCTCGGGCTCCATTGACACTAGGCTTTTGCTTTAAGGGCCATGCACGGCGGGCGAGCCTATGGCGCACCCAGGTTCACATGGCTGTTGGTGTCCATTTTATGGCATTGAAGCACCGCATGGGGCATGGCAAGGCCATAGTTTTAGATGTGACGCCAATTGAAGCATCGTGACGGGGCAGCGAAGGGCGTTGCTTGTACTTGCAGACCGCCAGGGACTCGCGCGGCTGCTGCGCATCCGCCCCGCTCGCAGTTGCGTACCACTGCGTCACGCTCGGAATCAAAAACGCGAGCGTTTTTGATTGCTTTTATTGGTGCTAGTAATTTTTGCTATGCAAAAAATATGCACAAGTTCGGCGCCCTCACTGATGTGAAACGGAGTTTCACATCAGTGAGGGCTTCACTGTTACGCTCGTCCGCTCACGCAAGCGTGGCGTCCGATCAAACAGTGAAGCCCGGGCGGCGTTTCACGCCGTTCGGGCTTCTCCTTGTACACCGCCAGGGACTCGAACCCTGAACCCATTGATTAAGAGTCAATTGCTCTGCCAGTTGAGCTAGCGGTGCGCAACGCAAGCTATTTTATGCACCTGAATCGCACACACGCAAGTTCCTCAGCTGCGTACGTATGTGACCTCACACACGGGCAAGAGATACGTCACTTTCGCTAGCCACCGCTGCGCCTTCACGCGGGCGCGAAAATCAAACACAAGATCCCCACAATCAGCAGCGCATTATTGAAAAGCAAACTAGCAAACAGGCAATGCCATAGCACTCACAGCCATAAAGGCATAGCGTCTGCGAACGCCCCCAAAAGCGAGTATTTTTGTTCTTTAACCCGAAAAGAAAGCAGTAAGTGCCGCGAAAAAGATACCCATTAAACTCTCTATATCTATAGCAGCAGGTGGCGCTAGATATCGTGGTGTTTGCTCTAAATCTCTTAGGGCGGATGCAGCGAATCTGCTATCCGCTACTAGCTTTTCACAGAATACTAGACCACACCTAGGTGAGCCAAAGCCCTTCGTACCATAGTGGCATGCGAAGGGCTGAGCTCCGCTTGCAGCTCCGGGGTGAGCGCCTCGCGCGGAGTGAACCACGAAAACTCGATCGCATCCGAAGCAGGGGAGCAATCGCCAGCTATAGGCACCACGTAGGCGAGCGAGACGGCGTGTTGCCGCTCATCGAAAAGCCCCTCGCCCGGGGTGGGGAAGTATTCGCCCACGGTAAAAGGCACAAGCGAGGGTGGCAGCTGCGGCAAGGCCATCAAGCCAAGATCTTTCTCGATGTGGCGCAGCAGCGCGTCGTGTACTGCTTCGTGAAATAGCACCCGCCCACTCACGATCGCGCGCGAGATCCCTGAATCATCGGCCATGAGCAGCAGCCCAATAGCTTCCACTTCGCCGGCGTCATCGAGGCGCACCGGGATCACGTCCACGTAGAGAATCGGCACTTTGCGGCGCACAAACTCCAGCTCTTCAGGGGAGAGCCAGGGGCCCATATCATCGCTTGCTAATTCAGTCATATCTTGATTGTGCCAGTTTTTGGGGGCGCGCGGAATACATTGCTGAGGTAGGGTGCTGAGGCATTTTCGGGTGCCTTCGGGGGGCGCACTAGAGATAGAGGTGTGAAACAATGGCACTATGCAGAAATTTGAGCGGCCGATGAGCACGCTGGCTGTGGCGTATGCGGTGATGATGGCGGTGCTGGGATGGTATGTGGCCTGGCGATACAGCTTCGATCCGGCGGTGACGGTGATGTGTGCGCTGGCAAGCCTAGGGCTTGTGGTGGCGATTATTGGCTGGGTGCGCCGGCAGCTAATGCTTGCGGGAGGCGGAATGGTGGCCTGCGCGGTGCTTTTCCCCACTGGCTATGGGATGCTGATGATTATTATCGGAGGCGTGATATTTATGCTGATGGTGGGGCTGCGGCTCTTTGAGATGATCGAAGGAGAGGATAAATAATGGCTGATCAGATACGGCTAGCGGAGGGCGCGAAGGCGCCAGATTTTACGCTGCGCGTAGTGGGCGGTGGCGAGGTGACGTTGAGTGCTGCTTTGCGTGAGGCGGCTAAGGGTGTGATCGTCTATTTTTATCCACGTGCGATGACTCCAGGGTGCACCACGGAGGCATGCGATTTTCGCGATTCAGAGAATTCGCTGCACAGCGCCGGATATACTGTGATTGGGATTTCGCCCGATTCGGTGGAGCGGCTTGAGAAATTTGTGGATAAGGAATCGCTGAATTTTCCATTGGCCTCAGATGCAGATCGAGCTGTAATGGAAGCGTACGGCGCTTATGGCGAAAAGATGAATTACGGCAAGGTGACGGTGGGTGTGATTCGCTCCACTTTCGTGGTGGCGAAAGATGGCACTATTGCGAGCGCGAAATATGCGGTGAAGGCGAAAGGGCATGTGGCGCGGTTGCGCAAAGAGCTCGGAATTGATGAGTGACGAGGCGCGGGGTGGCTCAATTATGTGGAGTTGCATTTCGCTTTGGGCACGCTAATTAGCTATGCTTGAGCGTGCTAATTGCTCGAGTGGCGGAATTGGTAGACGCGCTGGATTTAGGTTCCAGTGCCGCAAGGCGTAGGGGTTCGAGTCCCCTCTCGAGTACGAAAGTGTGGGGAGGCTGCTGTGGCAGTCTCCCCACAGTTTCGTATTAGAAACTCGGGGACTAGAACCCGAGAGGGCTTTTGCGGAATAGAAAATGCGTCGCATTTTCCCGCAAAAGGCGCGAAGCAGCTGTGCTGCGAGCGGGGCGGATGCGTAGCAGCCGCGCGAGTCCCCTCTCTTGTACTAATGTGTGGGCAGAGCGCTGTGGCGCTCTGCCCGCACTTGTATAGGTGGACACCTGTACTCGACCCCTATGTCCAGTCTGTTCGGGTGCTGTGCCCGTTGCTGCCCAAGTTTCGGACGCTGGCCAGCGTGAATAGCTACAATGTGCCCTATGAGTGAAAATGAAACTATTGCCGATGCTTCCGTTATTACTTTAGCTATCAACGTGATTGGCGATCAGGTGGGTGCTGGCTTGGGTCGGGCCCACACAATGGCTGTGGCGCGAGTGGCTGGCGGTGCCGTCACCGCCTGGGAAGAGCATGAAGTGAACTGGGATGCGCTGCATGATGCTGGGCCAGAGGGCGCGCATCATGGGCGGATAGTGCGCTTTATGCGCGAGCATGGCGTGCAGGCGGTGGTGAGTGGCCATATGGGCCCGCCGATGGTGAATACCATGCAAAAACTGGGAGTGACGCCGATGGTGGGCGCGGCCGGGCCAGCGCGCGAAGTTGCCGTACTTGTTGCTGCCCGGCTCGCTGAGCTCGCCCAAGAGCATTCTGCCGCATAAAGATCGAGCGATTCGCTGGCTTAAGCGTGACGGCGGTAAGCTGGGGGCATGAGTAATGCAGCTATTGAATCCACGGTAACCCCTGGCGAAAACGTGCGCGTGCGCTTTTGCCCTAGCCCCACTGGCACTCCGCACGTGGGGATGGTACGCACCTGCCTCTTCAACTGGGCTTATGCGCGCCACACTGGCGGCACTTTCGTGTTTCGCATCGAGGATACTGATGCCGCGCGCGACAGCGAGGAGAGCTATCAGCAGATTCTCGATTCGCTGGCATGGCTGGGCATCACCTGGGATGAAGGCGTGGAAGTGGGCGGGCCACATGGGCCATATCGCCAAAGCCAACGCATGGATATTTATCGTGACGTGGCAGCGAAGCTGCTTGAGGGAGGCTATGCCTACGAGAGTTTTTCCACGCCAGAAGAAGTGGAGGAGCGCCATCGCGCCAAAGGTGAAGATCCCAAACTGGGCTATGACGGCTTTGACCGCGATCTCAGCGCCGAGCAGATTGCTGCCTACAAGGCTGAAGGGCGCGAGCCGGTGCTGCGGATGCGAATGCCGGATGAGGATATTACTTTCACGGATCTGGTACGCGGAGAAATCACCTTCAAGGCTGGCTCGGTGCCAGATTACGTGATTGTGCGCGCGAACGGAGATCCGCTCTATACCCTCACGAATCCGGTGGATGACGCCATGATGGAGATCAATCACGTGCTGCGTGGCGAAGATTTGCTCAGCTCCACGCCGCGCCAGATCGTGCTCTATCGCGCCCTCATCGAGCTGGGCATTGCCAAATATATGCCGCTCTTTGGGCATTTGCCGTACGTGATGGGGGAGGGCAATAAGAAGCTCTCCAAGCGCGATCCTGAATCGAATCTGCTGCTGCACCGCGAGCGTGGCATGATTCCAGAAGGCTTGCTAAATTATCTGGCTTTGCTGGGCTGGAGCATTGCTCCCGACCGGGATATTTTCTCGCGTGAAGAGCTGGCCGAGGCTTTTGACGTGGCGCGAGTGAGCCCAAATCCGGCACGTTTTGACGATAAGAAGTGTGTGGCAATCAACGCCGACCATATCCGGATGCTCGATCCTACTGATCTGCGCGATCGCCTCGTGCCATACCTGCATAAAGCGGGAGTGTTGCAGGAGGAGCGTTTTGAGGATTGTGACGCCGAAACGCAGCGGCTACTCACCGGCGCGGCTCCGCTGGTGCAAACCCGGATCCAACTGCTCGGCGAGGCAGCAGCACTCATGGATTTCTTGTTTAAGCCAGCGGAAGCGGTTAAGTATCAAGAAAAGGCCGTGGCAAAGCTGCGTGATACCACGCCTGCGGTGCTAGCTGCCGCCGTCACGGCTTTCGAAGCGATTCCCGAGGCAGAGTTCACTCCCGAGGCGATCAAAGCTGCCTTTGATGAGCACGTGGTGGAGGCGCTGGAAGTGAAACCGCGCTTCGCTTATGCGCCGCTATTTGTGGCAATGACGGGCACGAATGTGAGCTTGCCGGTGATTGATTCGATGGCCTTGCTCGGCAAAACGGAAGCGCTCACGCGCATCAAGCGCTTTGCTGCCACAATGTAGCCGCTCATCCCGATTGGGATGAGCTATTAGTGTTATAGCTGCGCTGCAGCGTCATACTGGGCAATTAGCTGCCTTGCCATGGCTGCGTCATTGACGGTATCTACGTACACGCCGTGGCGGGCATGAGTGGTTTCGGCGCCTTTCCCCAGCGCGAGGATAACCCGAGGCTTGTGCCAATCGAAAATTGCGCGCTTCAGACAATCAGCTCGACTTTCTTCAACCGTATAGGGAGCGCTGGTATTGGCAGCTAAATCTGCAGCGATATTAGCGAAAGGCTCGTCGTAACTATCGTCTTCAGTTATAAAAATATGCGAGGCATATTTACTTGCAACTTGGGGGAGGTCAATACGGCGTTCGAGTGCTTTATTGCCTGCAGAGCCGAAGATAGCGATAATTTCGGCATCGGGGTATTGGGATTTCGTGGATGAAAAAACGGCTTCATAGCTGAGCTTGTTGTGGGCGTAATCTACGATCACCGTCACTTCGCCATCCTTGGAGCTAAATACTTCCATTCGCCCAGGCACTTTAGCTGCTGCTAGCCCGGCGCGCACATAGTGCTCGGGCACTCCTAGTTCGCCACAAATAGCAATCGCGCATAGAGCATTGCTCACGTTGAATTGGCCTGGCATAGCTATCTCGAAACGGGTCTCGCCATAGGCTTCGCTGCGCACAGCAAATTCATATCCGCCTGCTTTTCGCGGCGCGAGAGAGGATGGTGGGCAATATACAGCGGCGCTCTCGTGCGAGCCATAAGTGATTATTCGGGTGCGTTCGAGGCCATAAGCGAGGGTACGCGCAGCCAAATCAGCATCGGTATTCACTGCTACTACATCACAATAATCAAAGATGTGCAGCTTCGCTCGATAGTAGTCTTCGAAATCATTGTGTTCAATAGGGCTAATATGGTCGCTGCTGATATTAGTAAATGCCCCCACAGCGAATCGCATTCCTGCTACACGGCCATATTTCAATGCCTGTGAGCTCACTTCCATCACCATATGCCGAATGCCTGCTTTATATGCTTGGTCGAAATATGCATAGAGTTCAAGCGGTTCGGGAGTGGTGAGATGAGATTCTTCTTCAATGCCGCCAGCATAGTTTTTGATTGACGAAAGTATTGCTGGGCCGCGCGCTGCCTCCGCAGTGATTTTGCCAGCTGCAGCTTGGGCAGTGAGCCACTGGCGCAGAATCTCTCGCAGGTAATAGGTGGTGGTGGTCTTACCTTTCGTTCCGGTAATACCCACCGAGGTGAGCTTCTCCGTCACATGATCGTAATAGAGTTGGCCCAGAGTTACGATTGCTTGGCGAATGTCAGTGACGAGAATAGCGGGCGTGGTCTCTTCCGGCACGGCCTGCTCAGCCACATATGCTACGGCTCCAGCGCCGATCGCATCTCTTAAATATGCGGGTTTGAAGTGGGCGCCCTTTACGATGAATAGTGCGGCACCTGTGATATTGCGCGAATCGTAGCTCACGCAAGTGATTGGAAGTGCCGCCGTCACCTCGCTCACGTATGAAGCACGCAGCACTCCAGCAGCGCGCAAAACTTCGATGTATTCACCAAGTGTGTGTTCGCTATGCATATCCCTAGATTCTATAAATCAGAATTATCGTTATTTGCGGCTAAGCTCGAAGGAGCCAGAATAATTATATTGATTATCACTGAGCGTGCCGGAGCACATCGGAGAGGCGGTTTGCCGCCGTCACCACTGCTGCGGCGTGACGGCGAGCTGGTTGCGTGCCCATGCGTTCAATCGGGCCAGAGATTGAGACTGCCGCGATCACGTGGCCATTCGGGCCACGCACCGGAGCTGAAATCGATGCCACTCCAGGCTCGCGCTCTGCCACGCTTTGCGCCCAACCGCGCCGCCTCACAGCCGAGAGCACAGTGGCAGTAAATTCTGCGCCATGCAAACCGCGATGCAAATGGTCTGGTTCTTCCCAGGCGAGCAGTACTTGCGCAGCAGAACCAGCCTGCATCGAGAGTGTGGCACCCACAGGGATAGAATCACGCAAGCCCATGGCTCTATCGGCTGCCGCTACGCACACTCGCATCTCGCCTTGGCGTCGATAGAGTTGCGCCGATTCGCCAGTGTGGTCGCGCAGCGCAATAAGCACAGGATTTGCCGCTGCCAAGAGGCGATCTTCGCCGGCTGCTGAAGAAAGCTCGGAGAGGCGTGGGCCAAGCACAAAGCGCCCCTGCACATCACGCGCCACCAGCCGATGGTATTCGAGCGCCACAGCCAACCGGTGTGCCGTGGGGCGTGCAAGCTGGGTGGCCGTGACGAGTTGTGCAAGGGTGAGAGGCCCGCCTTCGAGCGCGCTCAGCACTCCCGCTGCTTTGTCGAGAACGCCTACTCCTGATCCGCCATCATTTTCCATGCCTTAAGACTGCCATCTCGAACATTGAGACGCAAACAAAGGGAGGGAAAAAAGGGGCAAGCTTGACGCATACCACATTGAGAGTAGGAAGCTGAGAGAGGAGTGCAAGAGCAAATGAGCGGCACTTTAGCGGAAAAGGTTTGGGAAGATCACGTGGTGAAACGTGGCGAGAATGGCGTGCCAGATTTGCTGTATATAGATCTGCAACTCTGCCATGAAGTCACCAGCCCGCAGGCCTTCGAGGGATTGCGTTTGGCTGGAAGGCAAGTGCGCCGGCCAGATTTAACCATTGCCACTGAGGATCACAACACACCCACGCTCGATATCGACAAGCCCGTGGCAGATATCACCTCTCGTACTCAGCTCAATACGCTACGTGCTAATGCGGCAGAGTTTGGCGTGCGGCTTCATTCGCTCGGCGACGCAGACCAAGGCGTGGTGCACGTGGTGGGGCCACAGCTTGGGCTCACCCAGCCAGGTATGACCATCGTATGTGGTGATTCGCACACCAGCACCCACGGCGCATTCGGGGCGCTAGCTTTCGGAATTGGCACTAGCGAGGTGGAGCATGTGCTGGCCACGCAGACCCTCCCGCTGCAGCCCTTCAAGACGATGGCTGTGAACGTGGAGGGGGAGCTGCCTGAGGGGAGCACCGCGAAGGATATTATTTTGGCGCTCATCGCCACGATCGGCACCGGCGGTGGCCAAGGCTACGTGCTGGAATATCGCGGCGAAGCAATCCGCAAGCTTTCGATGGAAGCGCGCATGACGATTTGCAATATGAGCATCGAGGCTGGTGCTCGCGCCGGCATGATCGCTCCAGATGAAACCACGTTCGAGTTCCTCAAAGGCAAACCGCACGCTCCTGAAGGAGCCGAGTGGGATGCAGCGTTGGAGTATTGGCGCTCGCTGCGCAGTGATGACGATGCCGTCTTCGATTCTGAAGTGACGCTAAATGCGGCAGAACTAGAGCCGTTCGTGACGTGGGGCACCAACCCTGGGCAAGGCGTGCCGATTTCGGCAGTAGTTCCGGATCCAGCAGATATTGGTGACGATTCGCGGCGGCTAGCAGCCGAGCGGGCCTTGCAATATATGGGATTAGAGCCAGGCACTAAAATGCGCGATATTAGCGTGGATACCGTGTTTATTGGTTCTTGTACGAATGGCCGCCTTGAGGACCTGCGCAATGCTGCCTTGATTATGAAGGGGCGCAAGAAAGCCGAAGGGGTACGCGTGCTTGTGGTGCCTGGTTCAGCGCGAGTACGTTTGGCGGCAGAGCGCGAGGGGCTCGATCAGATTTTCCGTGATTTCGGCGCTGAATGGCGTAACGCTGGGTGTTCAATGTGTTTAGGTATGAACCCTGATCAGCTCGCTCCCGGAGAGCGCAGCGCTTCTACGAGCAACCGAAACTTTGAAGGGCGCCAAGGTAAGGGTGGGCGTACTCATTTAGTTTCGCCGCTGGTAGCGGCCGCGACAGCTGTGCGCGGCACGCTCAGCACTCCAGCCGATTTGGAGCCGGTGGCTTAGGTGGCGGATAGCGCTGATTTCCCAAGCTGGGAATTAGCGGCTGCCTGCAAGAAAGGATTTGAAAATGGAAAAGTTTATTTCGCATACGGGCGTGGGTGTGCCGCTGCGCCGCTCGAACGTAGACACGGATCAGATCATCCCTGCCGTGTATCTTAAGCGCGTGAGCCGCACCGGATTTGAAGACGCACTCTTTCAAGCCTGGCGCCAAGATCCTGAATTTGTGCTCAATAATCCGGCCTATGCAAATGGGAGTGTGCTGGTAGCTGGCCCTGATTTCGGCACCGGTTCTTCGCGCGAGCATGCGGTGTGGGCGCTGCACGATTATGGTTTCCGCGCTGTGCTCGCTCCGCGTTTTGCCGATATTTTCCGCGGTAATGCTGGAAAGCAAGGGCTCGTGGCGGGCGTGGTAGACGAAAGCAATATCGAGCAGTTGTGGAAGATTCTCGAAAACGAGCCTGGCACCGCCATCACCGTGGATCTCGAGAATAAGACGGTGCAAGCCGGCGCCTTCACTTGCGCTTTTGAAATTGACGATTACACTCGTTGGCGCCTGATGGAAGGGCTTGACGATATCGGGCTCACGCTGCGTGACGAAGAGCTCATCTCGGCATACGAAGCGCGCCGTCCCAGCTTCAAGCCGGCCACCTTGCCTGCGAAGACGCTCCCTAAAGAGGAAGTAGTTTCGGCTCGTCCAGCGCTCTAAATAGCGCTGTTGTGAGCAGTGATATTAGCTGCCCCAAAGCACAGCATTATGCCTCAAGCTGATAAATGCGCCGCAGGGCTACCCCTGCGGCGCATTGAGGCATGTCTGCAAATCCATGATATGCGGTATCTTGTACATAGTAGTGAAGTGCAGAAAAGGATTTCTATGGCAGACGGCATACTGAAAGTCTCTGGTGGCCACCCGCTCCAGGGTGAGATCACTGTGCGTGGAGCAAAAAACTTCGTAAGTAAAGCAATGGTGGCAGCTCTGCTCACCGACGAAACCTCGGTGCTGCGAAATGTGCCGCTGATTCGTGACGTGGATGTGGTGAGCGACTTGCTGCGGTTGCATGGCGCTCAAGTGGATTACGATCAGGAAGCCGGCACCGTCACTATCACTCCCGGGCAGTTGCATTTGCCCGATCCCAATGAAGTGATGGCTCTAGCTGGATCTTCTCGTATCCCAATTCTTTTTTGCGGGCCGTTGCTACATTCGCTCGGCGAAGCTTTCATCCCGGATCTTGGCGGGTGCCATATTGGCGAACGGCCCGTGGATTTCCACCTGCAAGTGCTTGAAGATTTTGGAGCGCGGCGCGACCCACAAGAATTTGGCTTGCATCTTTCGGCGCCAGATGGCCTTCACGCTAAGAAGGTACACCTGCCGTATCCGTCAGTCGGTGCCACTGAGCAGACCCTATTAGCAGCAGTGCGAGCAAAGGGAATCACGGAGCTCACCGGAGCAGCAGTGGAGCCAGAAATCATGGATCTTATTGCGGTGCTGCAAAAAATGGGTGCGCTGATCAATGTGGATACTGATCGCAATATTCACGTAGAGGGAGTGCCGCATCTGCGTGGCTTCAATCATTATTCACTCGCGGATCGGATTGAGGCTGGGTCATGGGCTTGCGCAGCGCTAGCCACCCGTGGCGATATTTTTATTCGCGGTGCGGAGCAATCCACGATGATGAGCTTTCTCAATTTCTACCGCAAGGTAGGAGGCGAATTTGAGGTGCTTGATGAGGCAATTCGCTTCTGGCATCCAGGTGGGAAATTGCGCTCGATTCCTATCGAGACAGATGTGCATCCTGGATTTATGACCGATTGGCAGCAGCCAATGGTGGTGGCGCTCACTCAAGCTGAAGGCGTGAGTGTGGTGCATGAGACGGTGTACGAGAAGCGATTTGGGTTCACTAAGGCCTTGAATAAGATGGGTGCCCACATTCAGGTGTATCGAGAGTGTTTAGGTTCGAAGAAATGTCGATTTGGTTTGCGCAATTTTTATCACAGTGCGGTAGTGCAAGGGCCGACGCCACTACATGGCGCTGATATTGAAGTGCCCGATCTGCGTGGCGGTTTTTCGCATCTTATTGCAGCTCTCACCGCCGAGGGTGATTCGATGGTGAGCGGCATTAACATTATTAATCGCGGTTATGAGCACTTCATGACCAAATTGCATGCTCTAGGCGCGCGCGTAGAGAAAGTGAGCTGATGGCAGCTATGGTAGCGAGCAGTGAACGCAAAATTCGCTTAGCTCTAATTTATGGTGGCGTATCGGGGGAACATTCAATTTCCTGCGTGACTGCAGGAGCTGTGATGGCAGCTCTAGACCCGCAGCGCTACGAAATCGTGCCTATTGGAATCAGTCGTGACGGCGTGTGGGTGCTGGGAGAATCAGATCCGCGCAAGCTTGAGCTGGGTGGAGCAGTAATGCCGCAGGTGACGGTGACGCCCGGTAGTGCGCAGGTGGTAATTCCTGCTGGTGACGGTACGCAGCACCTACTAGAAGTAAAACACGGCAACGATGGATCGGTGACGGCGCAGAGTTTAGGGCCAATTGATGTGGCCTTCCCGTTGCTGCACGGCCCATTTGGTGAAGACGGTACAGTACAGGGCTTGCTTGAAATGGCCAATATTCCATACGTGGGATGTGGGGTGTTCGCCTCCGCAGCAGGTATGGACAAGCACTATATGAAGATTGTGCTGGAAGCTGCAGGTATTCCGGTAAGCCCATATATCGCCGTCACTGCAGACCAATGGAGCCGTGATCCGAAAGCAGTGCGTACTGCCACAGCTAATCTCACTTTTCCGCTCTACGTCAAGCCTGCGCGCGCTGGGTCTTCGCTTGGGATATCGCGCATTGAGAGCATTGATGAGCTAGATTTAGCTATTGAAACTGCACACAAGCATGATCCGAAGGTGATTATTGAAGAGGGCATCGTTGGGCGAGAGGTGGAGTGTGCCGTGCTTGGCGGGCGCGCAGGTGAGCCAGCTAAGGTTTGCGCTCCCGGCGAGATTATGCTCGATGTGCCTGAGGATACGTTCTACGATTTCGATCATAAATATGTGCACACTGAAGCTCTTACGATGCAAATTCCAGCGGCAATTGATCCATTGGCACAAGAAGCAGTGCAGCGTACTGCCGTGGCGGCTTTCGAGGCTTTTGGTTGTGAGGGGCTCACTCGCGTGGACTGCTTCGTGACGCCAAGTGGCGAGGTGCTTGTGAATGAGATTAATACAATGCCTGGCTTTACCCCATTTTCGATGTATCCGGCACTTTGGGAGCATAAGGGTATGAAATACTCTGAGCTAGTGGATGAGCTGGTGGCGCTAGCGCTGGCCCGTGGCACAGGGTTGCACTAATGGTCACAGTGAGCTTTATTCCGGTGTATCTCGCTCTCACAATGGCTTGGATAGGGCTTTATCTTCGCTCTCCTAAAAGATTGCGCCCGCGCGGGGTGCAGCTAGTGGCCTATGCGCTTTTCGGGATTTATTTGCTCGGGGTGGTCTATTTTGCTTTCACGCCGTTCATATTTTCGGCAAGCACCGCGCATTTTCAGATCAATATTGTGCCTTTTGTGGAAACCTATCTGATGGTCACCCAAGGAAAAACTTCCGCTTGGGTATATAACGTCTTTGGGAATTTGGCGCTCACGTTCCCCTTGGGTATTTTCGTACCGATCCTGTATAAGAATGCGCGCTGCTGGTGGGCCACAGGATTGGCGGTGTTTGTGAGTTCGCTGTGCATAGAAAGCCTCCAGCTAATTTTCACTGTGCGGCTTTTTGATGTGGATGATCTGATTCTTAACACTCTTGGTGGTTTGCTGGGATATTTGGTGTGGAACTATTCGCGTCGCCGCATTTCTCAACACCCCAAGAGACTCGATGATGCTAATGGGCTTATCCTCACAATTCCAGGAATTGCCGGCTTTGCTGGCTTTCTAGGGTTGATAATTGGTGTGGCTTTCGCGGCTACGCTTGCCAGTGTCTAGATCCCACAGTACTCATTGCGTCGGATCGCTTTATATGTTTACCTATGTCTGCTGCCGGGAGCGAGCATCCCAAAATGCGCTCGGCCAGTGAGCGCCGCTGATAGCTTGTGATAGGTTGAAAGCTGTTTTGGCGCGCTGGCGCCGTGCACGCACTATACGATAGGGGCACACAATGGATACAATTGCCAACTTTTTCGGCGGTATTTCAGATTTTGTGTATACATACATTCTTATTGCGCTATTGATCCTCACGGGTCTATATTTCACTGTTCGCTCTGGAGCGCTGCAGTTCCGTAATTTCGGCTACATGGTGAAGACTATGTTTACCTCGCGCGAGAAAAGCGAAGGAGCAATATCTTCTTTTCAAGCCTTCGCAATTGGCTTAGCTTCGCGCGTTGGCACAGGCAATATTGCTGGCGTTGCGATTGCAGTGGTAGCCGGTGGCCCAGGTGCTGTGTTTTGGATGTGGGTGGTGGCCTTGGTAGGTATGGCCACGGCGTTTATTGAGGCTACGCTGGCGCAGTTGTTTAAAGTGCGTTGGCATGACGGCACCTTCCGTGGCGGCCCGGCATTCTATATTCAGCGTGGTTTAGGATCGCGCGGCTGGGGCGTTGCCTTCGCGATTTTCCTGATTTTCTGTTTTGGTATTTCTTACGAAATGACTCAAGCAAACACCATTGCCAGCACGCTGCAATCGCAGTATTCGCTCTCGCCGTGGATTACGGCCGCAGTGCTGGTGCTGCTCACGGCGATAGTAGTGCTCGGTGGTATTAAGCGGGTGGCGCGAGTGACGGAGTGGATGGCTCCGGTGATGGCTATCATCTATATTCTGATTGCCGTGGTGATTATTTTGATCAATATAGATAAGGTGATTCCCACTCTTGGGCTTATCTTCGCATCAGCTTTCGGTTTGAAAGCTGGCGTGGCGGGTACAGCTGGTGGCGTGATTGCGGCGATGCTCAACGGTTCGCGCCGTGGGCTATTCTCGAATGAGGCTGGTGAAGGTTCTGCCCCGAACGCGGCCTCCACCGCTCAGGTTACCCATCCAGCTAAGCAAGGCTTTATTCAAGCTGCTGGCGTATTTGTGGACACAATTCTCGTGTGTTCCGCCACGGCGTTTATGCTACTTAACGCTGATGCAAGCGTATATACGCCAGGCCAAGTGACGCTTGACGCGGCAGGTAAAGAAGTTGCAGGCGCGCCGCTCACTATCCTCGCCGTCACCAATCAGCTTGGTGCTTGGATCGCGCCGGTAATGGTGATACTAATATTGGTGTTTTGCTACTCCTCGATTATCGGTAACTTTGCTTACGCTGAGGTGAATATGGATTTCCTCTTCAAAGGAAAGATTGACTCAGCAAAAGTGTTGAGCATTATCGCTATTATCTCTGTGTTTGTTGGCGCAGTGGCATCGCTTGATGCGGTGTGGAACTTTGCTGATATTACGATGGCTGGTATTGCACTGATTAACCTGGTCTCGATTCTGCTCCTGGGTAAATGGGCCTTGGGTGCGCTTAAGGATTTCCGCGAGGATCCCGAGCGTCCGTTCGTGGCGGTCGGTAACCCGAATATGCCTGGTGAGCTTCCCACCGATATTTGGGTGGAGCGCGAGAACCCGCTCGCTTAATCAAGACCGCCTAGCCACAATAAAGTGGACACTGGGGTCGAGTCCGGGTGTCCAACTGGACATGGGGGTCGAGTCCGGGTGTCCAACTGGACATGGGGGTCGAGTCCGGGTGTTCAATTCTGCTCCGCGCCCCAAGCAGGGCAATGCTTGCTATGCTTGGGGCATGGCAAGCACAGTAGCAGATGTAATAGCGGTGATGGATCAACATTATCCTCCTGCTCTCGCTGAAGATTGGGATCAGGTGGGGTTGATAGTGGGGGACCCCGCTGCTGAAGTGACGCGTATCGGGCTAGCAGTAGATCCATGTGAAGCCACAGTGGCAGAAGCAATTGAGCGCGGCGCTCAGATGCTCATCACTCACCATCCGCTCTACCTGCGCGGCACTAGCTCGGTGGCGGCGATTAATGGCAAAGGCCGCTGGGTGCATTCACTCATAAGCAATGGTTGTGCGCTTTTCGCCGCCCACACAAATGCCGATGCGGCAGTGGATGGCTCCGGGGCAGCGCTTGCAAATCTGCTTCAGCTCGAAAATATGCGCCCGCTTGCGCCAAACTCGCTTTGCCCAGAACTCGGGATTGGCACAGTGGGGGAGCTGCCGGCTTCGATGAGCGTGAAAGAGCTGGCCCATCGGCTCAAAGCGCTAATTCCCGAAGTTCCAGCAGGGATTACTCTAGGGGGAGATCCTGATCGCATCGTGCGCACTGTGGCGCTTTGCCCAGGATCGGGCGATTCGCTATTCGCCGCCGTCACGGCAGCTGCAGTGGATGTGTATATTACTGCAGATCTACGCCACCATCCAGCTACTGACCATCTATGGAATGGGGGCTGCCCGCTTATTGGCCTCACTCATTTTGCCTCCGAATGGCCTGTGCTCGTGAATATTCGCCGCCGGCTCAGCGTGCAGCTAGATATTGAGGCTTATATTTCCACTATCGTCACCGATCCGTGGGTGGCGCGGATTTAGCGCACCCCAGTTAAGGAGGATTTGATGGCTACTGCGCCGAGGGTAGATCAGTTGCAACTAATTGAAGTGGCAGAGCGTGACGCTGAGATAGCGCGGCTACGTCGAAGCGATCTCAAGCATCCGCTGCGAGCTGAAGTTGCCTCGCTTAAAAGCCGCGTGAATGCAGTGGATCAAGAAATAAGCGCTACTGCGCAATCGCTTGAGCAAATAAATAATGATATAAAGCAAATGGCTCAACAGAGTTCGCAAGCTAGCAAAGTGATTCACGAGAAGAAAATGCGGCTAAAGGCAGGCACGGGAATGGATTCTCGAATGTTGCTAGCTTTGCAAGCTGAGATAGATGCCCAGCAACGGCTTATTGAAGAGCTCGATGGGGCTGAATATGAGGCGTGGGAACGCCAAGAAGAGCTGGAAGCCACAGTGGCGCGCCTAGAAGCTGAGCGCGAGCAGCTCCAAGATAATCTCCTTGGCACACGCACAGAGCTAGAAAATGCACTCACCGCTATTGGGGCTGATATCGCAAATGTTAAGGAAAAGCGTGCAGCGCTCTATGATCCGCTCGCTCCAGCCCTTAAACAAGAATATGAAAGGGCGCTAGCGCGCGGCGGTTTGGCCGTGATTGGAGTGCATCCTAATGGCACCAGTACCGGCGGCGTGCAGCTTTCCCCCATTGAAGTGAGCCAACTGAAGAATGCTGCTCCTGATACTATCTGGCTCAGCGAAGATTACGACTGCATCGTGGTGCTGCTAGATAACTAGGAGAACAAAGGCCGCAGAGGTGCTATGCCATAACTGATTTGCTACACTTGTGCCCAGCATGAGCTGGCTAGGCAGCCGCGAATGCGGCGTCTCCAACCCTTCGCCGCACTCGAGGAACGTCCGGACTCCACAGAGCACAGTGGTGGGTAACGCCCACCCGGGGTGACCCGCGGGAAAGTGCCACAGAAAATATACCGCCGCCACGCAGGCCGAAAGGAACCGCTGGAGGTAAGGGTGAAATGGCGAGGTAAGAGCTCACCGCTGCTGCGGTGACGTAGCAGGCACGGTAAACCCCACTGGGAGCAAGCCCAAGCAGCGCGCGATGAAGCTGCTCGCTGAGTGTGCGGGTAGGGTGCTAGAGCATTGCGGTAACGCAGTGTCGAGATGGATGGCTGCCGCACGCCTGCGCTCAAAGGGCGCAGGCGTGCACAGAATCCGGCGTATCGGCTGGCTCAAGCACGCATGGGGACGGAGAAGCACGGCATCTTCGTCCCCATAAATCTTGTTCTAATTTCCAGCACTTTTTCAGTTTGCGGCACTACTCTAAACTTAGAAAGAAAAGGCTTTGGTGCCAGCATTTTCGCGAGGCGCCCTTCTTCATACGAAAGATCATTGAAAATGAGTGAAACCACAGATCAATCAACGCTGCCTCGTGATTCCAATGCCGATCAATCTTTATCCACCCCGCATTATGCAGTGGTAGAGCCTAAGAGCGTGGCATGGTATAAACGCCCAACCACCTGGATAATTACCCTTTTGGTGCTCGTGATTATGGCTCTTACAGCCTCGCTTCTAATTGCTTTAGGCGATAGGCCAAGATGGGATGATGACGAATGGTATTCAAGCCATAGTATGAATCAACAGGTAGATCCAGAGCCTAATCGCAATAATGCAACGCTAGATAATGATATGGATGATCTGGAAAAGGCTACAAGCAGCCGCGACGGCAGCGGCGGGGTGCTTATGCAAGTAGGTGGCACTGGTAGTGCTGGTGATGCGCTGGGAGCAGATACTTTTATGGTGACGCCGAGCTTGCTGTATGAAGCTCGGGGAGAGGATGGGGCAGCTAGGAAAACCTTTACATGCGCCGATGTGCTGGTGCAAAATTACTCGCCACGCGATGCATATCTGGATTCTTCACAGTGGCAATTACGTACCCCTAAAGGCGAGGCATTACAGCCGGCAGTCTACGCAGTAGATGATGATATTTTTGACGAAGAAATTGACGCCAACGATACGGAAACTGGCGTGATGTGTTTCGCGACGCGGCTCAATAATGGTGATTACGAATTGCGCTTCTCGCCGCGCGAGGGATCGCAAATGCAGCCTTCAAGCTGGGCATTGCGTAAGTGAAGTATAGGGGCTGAGTGCACGAAGCACTCAGCCCCTAACAAGTGTTCTAGATCAGTAGGTGCTTTCACCGATTCTGATAAGCCATCAGCGCAGCGCCCACGATTCCAGCCTTATTGCGCAGCGTAGCTGGAATAAGCTCGGCACGAGTTTCAATTAGCGGCAAGAACTGATCGTGGCGCTTTGAGACGCCGCCACCCACAATAATCATATCGGGAGCAAGATAAAGCTCGTATGCCGCGAAAATCTTTTGAAGGCGCCCAGCCCATTCCTCCATGCTCAGGCCCTCATTCTTCAAGATTGCAGAGGAAGCCCACTTTTCTGCATCCGGCACGCCATCAGGCAATTCCGGCAAATAGATATGGCCAAACTCCGTATTAGGCACCAACACGCCGTTATGCACTAAAGCCGAACCAATGCCAGTGCCAAGTGTGAGTGCAAGCACCGTGCCCATACGCCCATGGGCAGCCCCAAAATGCACTTCTGCAAGCCCGGCTGCATCGGCGTCATTAAGCACGCTCACAGGCCGGCCTAGCGTGGCAGTGAAGAGCTCGCTAGCATTCACACCTGCCCAATCTTGAGAGAGGTTTGCCACGAATGGCACAGTTCCATTAAATACTGGCGCTGGGAAAGTGACCCCGACAGGTGCGTTTGGAATGTCAAAATGGCGCACGATAGTGGCCACAATTTCGGCAATTTCGCCAGGAGCGGCATTCTCTGGAGTGGGAATCCGCAGCCGATCAGCTTTGAAGTTGCCGCTTTTCATGCTTACAGGCGCGCCCTTGATGCCAGAGCCACCAATGTCAATACCAATTGCTAGGTTTTTCGCTTTCGTCATGAGAATCCTTATCCCCAAAGTGCTTGCTTTTGTGCCAGTAGCCGTTTGGCGCTAGGCGCCGTGCTTAATTTTATCAAGCTGTAGCAGGCATCGCGGGGGATTTTTGCCCCGAAGATGGAAGGGTGAGAATGTCAAAACCGTTCTCCGTCACGGCGATCGTATGCTCCCATTGTGCGCTGCGGCCCCGATCCGCCGTCACCACAGTCCAATCATCATCCCATTGCTCCCATGCGATATCGCCAAGAGTGAGCATTGGCTCCACAGTAAACACCATTCCTGGCTCAATCATCGTATTGTAGGCAGGGGCGGCATCATAATGTGGCACGATAAGCCCGGAGTGGAAAGCCTCGCCTACGCCATGCCCAGTGTAATCTTCTACCACACCATAATCGAAGCGGCGGGCATAGCTCTCGATCACGCGGCCAATAATATTAATTTCACGCCCCGGCTTAGCTGCCTTAATGCCGCGCATCATCGCATTGTAAGTGCGCTCGCAAAGAAGCTTTGATTCCTCATCTACTTCGCCGGCATAAAACATGGCGCAAGTGTCGCCATGTACACCATCAATATATGCGGTGACGTCGAGGTTCACGATGTCACCTTCTTCGAGTGGGTGATCGTCTGGGATGCCGTGGCAAATCACTTCGTTGATCGAGGTGCAAATCGATTTCGGGTAGCCCATATATTCAAGGCAAGAAGGGTAGGCGCCATGATCACAAATATACTCGTGCGCGATTTTGTCGAGAGTATCAGTGGTGACGCCGGGCGCCACGGCTTTGCCTGCTTCATAGAGTGCGTCGGCGGCAATAGTGCCAGCGAAGCGGATCTTCTCGATAATCTCAGGGCTTTTCACGTCGCTCGCCGTCACCACTTCAGGGCCATCGTGGAAGAGATACTCGGGGCGCTTAATATTGCTGGGCACGCCGCGGAGCGGTGAAATACGGCCAGGTGTAAGTGTGCCCAGCGGGGCACGCGCGGCAAGATTACTCGCGGCTGCGGAAGCAAAATCGTTCATAGCTTTACCTTAGTTCTAAGCCGTGGCCGGCACGAAATTAACTCATAGTGCAGTATTGGCCAAGTTTTCGCATAAATGTGAGAAACTATAAAGGTAACACTAACTTATCGAAGGATGAATATGTCTACTCCAGGTTACGAATCAAATGTGCCCATGCCGCAATCGCCAAGTGCGCCTTATCAGCAAGGTGGGATGCCAATGCCTGCTTATGCGCAGCCCTATGGGCAAGCGCAACAGCCTATCGGAAATATGGCGCAAGCGATGCAGCCCACGGGCCAATTGCCGGTAAATCCACAGGCCACAGGCCAGATGCCGCAGCCAGCAGAGCACTTGCCCGGATACCTGCGCCAGCCAGGCTATGCTCCAGCTCAACCATCGGCCTTTATGCTTGGCCTAAAGGCTTTTCTTCCTTCATATACGAATACCTGGCGTTCTAAGCTTGATAGTGCTTTCAATCTGGTTTTGCCACTAAAGCTCTATTGGCTGGTGCAGTATTTAGCTTATTCGCTAGCTTTCTCACTTTTCTTCTCTTTTTATATGGGGCGTATGCAAGCGTCGGGAATGAATTTGGTGGGCGGATTTGCTGGATCGCTGGGATATGGTGGCTATTCAAATCAGTACATGGCTTACTTTGGCCCTAATTGGGCGCAGTACTTCTTCTCGATGTTTTTCACTATCTTTGCTGCGCTCGTGCTGCGGGCGCTCACACTCAAGTTGATTGCCGCAACACGCCATGTGCAAATGCCGTTTTCAGTGGCAGCTAATATCTACGGCTTAGCCACGGTTTCTCTCACATTTGCTGCCGCAGGCGCTTGGGTGCTCATTTTGCTTCCTTCTGGCGCGGTGGTAGCTGTTGTCTCAACGCTTGCTGTGTTGGCTTTCTTAGCTTGCCAAATGATAGCGGAAATCGTCACTTGGAATGGCATGAACTATGCCGCTCGCTATAACAAGGGGATTTTGATTCCCTATGTGTGGCTCACTATTGCTTGGCTACTTGCCGCTGTGCTCACGTATATTCTGTTTAACCTGATTTTTGGGGCAAATATGCTTAGTAGCATCGCTGGCGGATTCTAGCGATACAAAGAATAGCGGGGGTGGGGCGAAAAAATTTAACCAAAACCCCCCCAATTTTGAATTATTAAAACACCATATAAAAAATGAATAAACCAGAAAAAATTTTAAAAAAATA
>R16__coassemble_1213_pt1 | contig 20124 bp, 16 predicted proteins | sample R16__metabat2_low_PE_013 | metagenome-assembled genome bin R16
GGGGGGCCCACCCTCTCCCCAACATATTTTGGGGGGGTGGGGGGGCCCCCCCCCCCCCCCCACCCCAATCTCCTAAGAATCGCCGTCAGCGATCGCTAGCCAGAATCGCTGCGATGCGCAGCACCTCCACGTAAATCCATAGAATCGTCATCACTATGGCGATAGCGCAGGTCCACGCAAAATTCTTCGGTGCCCCATTTGCCACAGCATATTGCACCTGCTCGAAATCATTGATCAGCATATAGGCAGCCACCAAGATCATAATGGCGCCCACGCCAATACCAATCGTGGGGTTAGCAAAATAGATGCTCTGACCGCCAAAAGCCACGATAAACATGTTCACAATGCCAAACACAATGCCCGCAAGCGCAATGATAAGCACATACTTCATGCCCTTCGGGGTGGTGCGCACCTTGCCCGAATAGTGCAGTAGCCATGTCACGCCCACCACAATCGCGGTGCCCATGATTGCCTGCATCGCCACACCAGGATAGAAAAGGTTGAAAGCACCAGTGAGGCCGCCTAGAGCCACACCTTCGAGCGCCGCATAAGCCAGCGAGAGGCCTGAGCCCACCATGCGCTTAAATGCGATCACCATGCCCACAATAAAGGCTGGAATCGTGGCTATCATGGCCACGCCAAGCATTGCTCCAGGGTTTGATCCAAGTAACATCACGGTGAGAATGCCCATGATCACGGTGGTGCCGAGCAGCACACCCGTCTTGTTCATCGCATCGCGATAGGTCATTGCTTCTGAGCCAGTGCTTGCGGGAGCGAAAGCATTACCGCCAGCTGCCTGCGCCGCAGCCTGAGCTTCAAACATCGCTTGCTGCGAGTTGAAAGCTTGGCCATACTGCGCACCAGCCTGCTGCTGGTACTGCGGCGAGGCGTAGGTTTGACCATAATCATTGGCATACTGCGTTTGGCCACCACCAAACTGGTTTGGCCGCGCACCCCCCACCTTGAAATATGGGTTTTTACTCATCACTGGATTGCTCATTATGCCTCCTCAGGGCTTTGGGCTTACACGCTCATTCTACTAAACGTGCAACAGTGCCTAAAAATGCCTTAACTCTAGGCGAACAATTCCCAGCAAATTGCCAGCATTACGGGCTGAAAAGGGAGCTTCCTCCGAGTTGGGCATGGTTCGCTAGTCGATCATATCGGGGGTGGGCGCCGGCTTGGCAGCCTCGATCTTGCGCGCCTGCAGCATATAAAGCCCCGCCCAGGCGAGCATGCCCAACGTGATCAAAATACCCACAATGTGGGCCACCATCGATTCGGCAATGAAAATGCAAGCCATCGCCACCAAAATTGGAAGCAAATGCGTCGCGGTCTTCACAATATAGCCACCAAAACTCGGGGTGTGCACGCCGCGAGAATCCGCCACCGATTTCACCATAAAGTTTGGCCCATTGCCGATATACGTGATCGCACCGCAGAATACGGCCCCGAGCGAAATCGAGATCAAATACGGCTCCGGCACCCCAGCCACCACCGGCGCACCCGGAATCTCAAGCGTGCGCGCCATCTCAAAGAAAGTGAGATACGTGGGTGCGTTATCAAGCATCGAAGAAAGCGAACCAGCAAAAGCAAAGAACGTGATGCGATTCAGCGGCAATGAAGGCGCCACCTGCGCCAAATATTTCAAGGCCGGCATCATCGTCAAGAAAATCCCAATAAAGAGCGCCGCCACCTCAGCGATCGGCCCCCACTCAAACTCGTTATCGCCATAACGCACTGCCTTCGCCGTGGTCACGTACGAAATCGCAGCCGCAGCGAGCATAATAATCTCCCGCATCGGGATCATCTGCAGCAGGCCTGCCGTGCCATGCTCAATAGCAGCAAGATCAATCGAAGGAGCCATCGCCACAGCTCCCACGATGACGGCGAGCCACAAGAAATTCAGCGGCCCACGCACCGAAAGCGGCACTCGCTCCGTCTCATCCTTGAAAATCGCCTGCTCCGGCTCCATCGCATAATACTTAGTGTCGATCGCGAAGAAACTAATTAAGAGCAAGCCATTCACGAAGAGCCACTCTTTCCACAGCCCGAAAGTCCACACGAAAGGCACGCCCTGCAGCAAGCCCAGGAAAAGCGGAGGATCACCAAGCGGAGTGAGCAAGCCACCGCAGTTGGCGATAATAAAAATCAGGAAAAGCACGGTGTGCGCCTTATATTGGCGCTCTTTGTTGGTATTGAGCACTGGCCGAATAAAAAGCATCGCCGCGCCCGTGGTGCCAATAAACGAAGCCAGCACAGCGCCCGCACCGAGAAATACCGTATTATTGCGCGGCGTGGCGCGAATATCGCCAGCAAGGAAAATGCCGCCACTCACCACAAACAGCGAGAACAGCAGAATAATAAACTGCGCATACTCCCACAGCTTGTCAACCACAAACATGCCTTCGCCGCCCGCGATCAGCCATATCGCCACTGGCACGCCCAGCACCAGCGCGAAAATCAGCTGAAAGGAGCGCTTCTCCCAACGGTGAGCCATTGCTGGCCACAGTGGGAAAATCGCAATCGCGAGCAGCATAATCACAAATGGGATAATCGACCATGCTTGAAACGTCATTATTCCTCCTTCGGTGGTACTCCCAGTGGGATTCGAACCCACACTTGGCAGATTTTAAGTCTGCTGCCTCTACCGGTTGGGCTATGGGAGCTTCAATAACACAGTCTACCCAAGAATCGCAGCACACCGAAAAACTAAGCTTCAGGCCATCGGCTGGGGCTCGCTGGCAGCCCAGAGGGCGAGACCATCGAGAATATCGTGCTCGCTCGTCACCACCGATTGCAGCTCATGCCCAGCGGCAGCAGTGCGTTCCACAATCCGATGCACCACTTCTTGCCACACTAACGCGCCCGCTCCAATCACGTCAGCACGCCCCTTAGCCATAAAGCCCAGCTCAGCATGCTCGGCCACAGTGCTGCGCATAAACCACTCGCACACCTCATCCACCTGCTCGATGCTCAGCTCCAACCCATGAATCGCTTCCGGCTGGTAGCTATCCAAGCCAAGCGCCTGCGCCGCAAGGGTGGTGACGGTGCCAGCCAAGCCCACCACGCCGCGCGCCTCACGCAGTGGCACCACCTGCTCGGCGCGATCCAAATACTCACGCACTGCCACGCGCGCCGCCTGCTGCTGCTCAGTAGTGGGCGGATCGGAGCGCAAATACCGCTCGCGCATCCGCACCGATCCCACATTCATCGAATAGCTGGCCAGAATCTCACCACTAGCTGTGCCCAGCACCAGCTCCGTGCTGCCTCCGCCGAGATCCACTGCAATCAACGGCGATGCCACTGTGCGCAGCCCACCAGCATTCATCGCCGAAATCGCGCCCGAAAAACTCGCTGCCGCCTCTTGCTCCCCGCTCAGCACCTGCGGTGCCACACCCAGCTCGCCCACCACGGCGTCAATAAAAATATCTCTATTAGCCGCATCTCGCGTGGCGCTCGTAGCCGCGAAACGCACCGATTCCACGCCATACTCGCGGCAAGCCGCGCCATATTCGCGCACTTTCGCGAGCGTGCGCTCCAGCGCTTCGGGAGCAAACTGCCCAGTGCGATCCACTCCTTGCCCAAGCCGCACCACGCTCATTGTGCGCACCACGTCATCCAGCGCTGCCCCGTCACGCCCCGGCACGTCAGCTATCAGCAACCGAATCGTATTCGTGCCGCAATCAATTCCCGCTACTCTCATGCCTTAATTTCCACCCGTTCTCTGCCCATTTTCACCACACCGAGCACGCCTACTAGTCACATTTGCACACTGCTGGATCCCAGCCAGCCTGCGCCAGTGCTTCATCGCCGAGCGTGCTCACGCCCGGCCCAACCGCCAGCGCATACCCCGCGAGCGCGTGCAGGCACTTCACCCGATCGGGCAGCCCACCGGCGCTGCGCTGGGCAATCTCCGGCACGGCCGCGAGCAAATCTCGGCGCTCCACATAGCTCTCGTGCGCCGCGCGATGGTTTGTCGCGAGCTCAGCATCGTAGCTTTCCGAACCTTCGCGCAGCCGCTCGTTCATTGGCTCCATTCCGCCGGTGCTCTCGATGCGCGAAATTTCGCGCACCAGCCACGGCAACGAAAGGTAGAAGAGTGTGGGAAATGGCGAGCCATCTGGCAAGCGCGGATAAGTGATAGTGACGGCGGGGCGGCCGCAAGCACAGCGCGCCCCAATCCCTACTAGCCCGCGCGGATAGCGGCCCAGCTGGGCCGTAATTTCTTCGGCATCGCCAGCTTTGATTTCGCTTGCGTTGGCGGCCACTTGGCGCAGTAGCCCGAGCTCAATTTCCGGTATTTCGATCACGAGACGAGGCTACCACGGAGCGCCTATTCGGCCTCAATTACGGGCACGTTTTGTGGATTTTCTAGCTCTGGGGTCTCTTTGGTGCCAGCTTGGCCAGCCACGGTGATGGAATCCCAGAGGGTGACGTAGAATGGCGTGATTGCGCGGCGAGCCTCGTTGGCTTCTTGCACTTTCTGCTCGGCGATTTTTTCTGGATCAGCTGGGCCGCCACTCACGAAATAGAGGGTCTGCCCGGGCATCACGTAGCCGAGCCGCTCGCGCGCTTGGGCTTTCACATATTCTGGATCGTTCCAGAGCGCTATCGAATCTTCGAGCTGTTCAATATGGGCTTTGCGAGCCGCTAGCTCGGCGTTGAGATCTCGGATTTGGGTTTGTTGGGCCACGAATGCGCGCAGCGGCGAGATCACGATTATCACTGCGAGCGCGGCGAATGCTAGCACTGCCACCATGCGCAGGGATATTTCGTGGCTCTTCTTGCTGCCTTCCCATTCGAGCTTCCAGCCTTCGTGGCGCGAGGAGCGCCGGGCCCGCACTTTGGCTGAGGTTTGCTCAGCGGCTTCGGATGCGTTTGATTGCCGAACCACGCGGTGAATTGCTGGGGTGACGGGGGTGCGGCCAGCGTTTGGGGTGGAGTGGCCGCGCTTCCGCAAGAAAGCGGGAGCTTTGACCCGGCGTGGCACGGGCTCACCGCTGCCGGCATCTTTCGGTAGGGGATTGTGCGCAGCTCCCGCATTGCGTGAGCTTGATCCCGCGGCTGCAGCCGTTCGTGCCGGTGTGCCACTCGTGCTTGCACTGGCGGCACTCGGATTTGAGTGACGCAGGCGTGGCTGAGGCGGGCGGCGGGGAGTCATGCCCTCTATCTTAATTGCAAAGGCCCCAGAAATGGAGAACCGGGCACGCTCTGCCACTTCCATAAAACCGAGTAGAGAAGAAGCGGAGGCGAGCCAAAAGCTCGCCTCCGCCACTCAGCCAATAAACCGATCAGCTAATTAGCTCACTTCTTGAAGCGCGGGAAAGCGCTGCGGCCAGCATACACAGCTGCGTCATCAAGCTCTTCCTCGATGCGGAGCAACTGGTTGTACTTTGCCACGCGCTCGCTACGAGCAGGAGCACCGGTCTTGATCTGGCCAGAGTTGGTGGCCACCGCGATATCGGCAATCGTGGTGTCTTCCGTCTCGCCAGAACGGTGCGAAGTCATGGTGCGATAGCCATTGCGGTGAGCCATCTCCACAGCGTCGAGGGTCTCGGTGAGCGAACCAATCTGATTCACCTTCACGAGCAGCGCGTTTGCCACGCCCATCTCAATGCCCTTTGCGAGGCGCTCTGGGTTGGTGACGAAGAGGTCGTCGCCCACGAGCTGCACTTTGTCGCCCACGTGATCGGTGAGAGCCTTCCAGGCATCCCACTCATCTTCCGAAAGCGGATCCTCGATGGAGACGATCGGATACTTCTCGATCAGCTCGTCGTAATACTTCACCATATAATCGGTGTCGCGCGGCTCGCCCTCAAACTGATACTTGCCATCCTTGAAGAACTCGGTGGAGGCCACATCGAGAGCCAAAGCCACATCTTCACCAGGCTTGAGGCCAGCCTTCTCGATAGCTTCCACAATCAAATCGAGCGCAGCAGCATTCGATTCCAGGTTCGGAGCGAAGCCACCCTCGTCACCCAGGCCAGTGGCCAGGCCACGCTCTTTGAGCACAGCCTTCAGCGAGTGATACACCTCAGCACCCCAACGCAGCGCCTCGCGGAAGGAGGAAGCACCGATCGGGGCTATCATGAATTCCTGGATATCCACATTGGAATCAGCGTGCGAGCCGCCATTCAAAATGTTCATCATTGGCACTGGGAGCGTGCAAGCGTTCGGGCCACCAAGATACTGATACAGCTCCAGGCCAGCGCTCTCAGCAGCAGCCTTAGCCACAGCGAGCGAGACGCCGAGAATGGCGTTGGCGCCAAGCTTGCCCTTGTTGTTGGTGCCATCGAGATCAATGAGAGCCTGATCGAGCAGCCGCTGCTCGCTGGCCTCCATGCCCACGATCTCAGGCTCAATATCTTCCATCACAGCCTCGACGGCATCGAGCACACCCTTGCCGCCATACCGATTCTTGTCGCCGTCACGGCGCTCCACAGCCTCAAAAGCGCCAGTGGATGCGCCCGAAGGCACGCCTGCGCGAGCGAAAGTGCCGTCGTCAAGCAGCACCTCTACCTCTACCGTGGGGTTGCCGCGGGAATCGAGAATTTCGCGGGAATTCAATGCTTCAATTGTTGCCACAAGGTCTCCTTACCTCAGCTATTAATGACGCCTCTATTCTAGCGTGTAGCGTCAGAATTGCCCCGGCCTTTGGGCTTACGTTTCGCTACGCGCTTGAGTAGTGGACTTAGTGGTTGGGAGTGGACACTGAGGTCGAGTACGGGTGCCCAGTACAGGGCGGGGCTTTGGCGTAGAATTGCAGGCATGATGGCCTGGATCGCTGGATTGGCTGCGGTGTGCGCGGTGTGCGCAATCGTGGCCAGCGCGCTCGCGCTAAAAGCTCACCGCCGAGCCCAAGCTCTTGAGGCGCAAGTGGCTGAAGCTGCGCGGCGCCCCTCCGTGATCTCTCACGAAATCCGCACCCCGATCGCCCTCATATCAGGCGCGGCCGAGCTCCTCGAAGAGCGAATGGCCGGCGATCTAAATCCGCAGCAAAAGCAATTTGTGCAAACCATCTCCGAAAACAGCGCCCAAGTGATCGCTATCGCCGAAAATTTTCTCACCGAACTACGCCTCGATTCCAACGCCACGCTCCACCCGCAACGCATAGATATTCGCCAGCTCGTGGCACAAACCGCGCGCGAACTGCGCCGCACCTCCCAAGTGCCTTTACAAGTGGAAGCCACCGGCGGGCTACTAGAAATCTATGCCGACTCTCAGCTGGTGCGCCAGCTGCTGTGGAATCTAATTAACAACGCAATGCGCCACGGCGAATCAGATTCTGCGGTGACGGTGCGAGTGCTTGACGGCGAAGGCGGCGGCGCGCTGATATCCGTCACCGATTCCGGCACGGGCATGAGTGACGCCGATATCGAGCGCATTTTTGAACCCTTCACCACCGGCACTGGCCGCCGGGCCGGCACGGGCATTGGCATGATGGTGGCCAAGAAAATAGTGGAGGCACACCACGGCAGGATCATGGTGGATTCCAGCGAAGGCGCTGGCACTGCGATTCACGTGCTCTTGCCGCAAGGCACGCCACCCTCCGAGGCCGCTCCACCTTCCGCCGTCACGCCACGATCCGGGGCCGCCAGATTGGAGGCAGCATGAAACCCCGCGCGCTTGTGGTGGACGATGAGCAGCAAATGCTTGCTATCGTCACCTTTGCCTTAGAGACTCAAGGATTCAGCTGCGATTCCACGGCCGATCCGGTGCAAGCTTTTCAGATGGCCACCACTGGCCACTATCATCTGCTCGTGCTTGACGTGCTACTGCCGAAAATGTCGGGGGTGGCGCTCACTGAGAAGATCCGGGCGGTGGATGCGCACACACCGATTATTTTGCTCACGGCGCTGGGCGAGGAAGAGCATCGGATTCGCGGCCTCGAAGCGGGAGCGGATGATTACGTGACGAAGCCCTTCAGCCCCCGTGAATTAGCTTTGCGGGCGCAAGCTCTAGTGCGCCGGAGCGCCCCGAAGGAAACCAGCGAATGGCATACCTTCGGCGAGCTGCAGGTGAATACTGTGCGGAGCAAAGCACTTTGGAGAGGGCTGCTGGTGACGGAGAGCGCAGTGGAGGTGAAGCTTTTGCTGATGCTGGCTCAAGCGCAGGGAGCCCCAGTGCCAGCTCGGCAGCTCATTCGCTACAGCTGGGAAGTGATGAGTATTGAAGGCGGGCGCCAAATGCTGAAGACCACTATCTATCGGCTGCGCAAAAAGATGGAGAGCGTGGGCCTAGATCCGGGCGTGATCGAAGCTCAGCGCGGCCTAGGCTACGCGTTGCGCCTACCCGCAGATCACTAATTTCATTGCTGCGCTTAGGGTGTTGGACATGGGGGTCGAGTACGGGTGTCCACTTTCCGGGGAAAGTGGACACCCGTACTCGACCCCACTGTCCACTCCCGCCGAAAACTGGACAGGTGCACTCGACCCCACTGTCCATCCACACTTGGTCACACGCGCGTGACCAAGTGTGACCTTCAGGGGCTTCGCCGTCACCAACCTTTGGCAATGATAGCCGTGTAAGAGTTCAACGACGATCTCAAAGGATTGCATTATGAGCAAAGGATCTCTTGGTTTCCTTTCGGCCCCGCCGAAAGCCCCAGCTGTGGCTCCAGAAAAAGTAGACTCCCTCTACAAGCGGCTTCGCCTCGAAGCTTTTATGGGTATCTTCCTCGGCTACGCTGGCTTCTACCTTATTCGTAACAACATCCCACTCGTGGCATCGGTGCTCAAAGACAACGGCATCATGGACGCCGTGGGCATTGGCATTGTGGCCAACGCAGTGCTCTTCTCCTATGGCCTCTCGAAGTTCTTTATGGCCATGATCTCCGACCGCGCAAACGCCCGCTACTTCCTCCCGCTGGGCTTGGCGCTTTCGGCAGTGATGAACCTGCTTATCGCTTTCGTGCCAGTGCTGAGCGCATCCGTGGCAATCTTCGCCACCGTGATGTTTATCAATGGCTGGTTCCAGGGCATGGGCTGGCCACCATGCGGGCGCGTGATGGTGCACTGGTTCTCCACCTCCGAGCGCGGCGTGAAAATGGCTATCTGGAACTGTGCACACAACGTGGGCGCAGCTGGCGGCGGCGCTGTGGTGGCTTTCGCTCTCGATCACTTCGCCCGCTCCGAAGCTGACTGGACTCCAGCCTTCTGGATGCCAGCAATCGTGGCTCTCGTGGTGGCCGTGGTGGCTATGGTGCTCATCCACAACGATCCACAATCCGTGGGCTTGCCTCCTGTGGAAGAATATCGCAACGACCCAGACAAGGTGGAAGGCGATACGCAAGAACTCCAGGGCTCCTGGCTACAGATCGTGATGAAGCACGTGATCACCAACCCCGTGGTGCTCATGCTCGCCATCACCAACGTGTTTATCTACACTCTGCGTTACGGCGTGCTCAACTGGATTCCGCTCTACCTCACCTCCGAGCTCGGCAAGACCACCACCACTGGCGGCATCATCGGCTTCGCAATCTACGAGCTCGCCGGCATCGTGGGCACCATCCTCTGCGGCTGGGTATCTGACCGCTTCTTCAAGGGCTGGCGCTCGGGCGCAGGCCTGGTGTTCCTGCTCGGAGTGGGCGTGGCTCTGGTGATCTACTGGCAGCTCCCAGCGAGCGCTCCGCTCTGGGTGTTCTATCTGCTCATCGCCCTGATTGGCGGCCTTATCTACGGCCCGATCATGCTGATTGGTTTGCAGGCAATCGACCTCTCCCCGAAGTACGTGGCCGGCACGGCTGCAGGCTTCACTGGCCTCTTCGGATACCTGCTTGGCGCCTCGCTCGCCTCCACTGGTGTGGGCATCCTCATCCATCTGTTTGGCTGGGACGTCACCTACATCTGCTTGATCGTGGTGGTGGTGCTCGCCTTCGTGCTGCAGATGGTGGTGGGCCGCTATGAGCGTGCGATCATTGACAAGCACAACGATAAGACCGCTGAATGAAACTCCCCTGAGCAAAACTCAAACACAACCAAATAAAGCTACTGACTATCATCAGTAAATGAAGCCTTGATTAAATGTCTTATCATCGGCGATAGTGAGCCAATATCTCGGTAAACTAAAGCCTATGAGGTCAAGGTGGATGCGAAGAGCGCTCCCGCGAATAATCCTCGCGGGGGCGCTTATCGCTGCCTTGCTCTTTTCCGTTTTTTACGCCCACTCTTCCGCTGGGGGCTTGCGCGTGCTGTGCTCCAATAACGCTTCCTCTTGCGAGGCGCTTGCCGAAGCCTATGAACGCCACTCCGGCCACCCTGTGTTTATCCGACACTTTCCCACCTCACGCGCCCTTTCCCTGATTGAGGGCGGGCACGCTTCGGAAAGTTTTGACGTTTGGGTGGGCGGCCCTGCCGAAGCCTACGTGCAAGCCGAGCAGCGCGGCCTCTTGCTCCCCCACAATCTCTCCCCCGCAAGCATCAATCCGCGCTATTACAGCGATTATTGGATCGGCACTTATGGCGGTGTTTTAGCGCTTTGCACCAGGAATGATGGCCGTGATTCGCGTGACGGCGGTGACAGCGCGGCTCCTGCAAGCTGGGAGGATCTGCTTGACCCGAGATACCGCGGCCGCATCGCCGTGCCCTCCCCGATATCTAGCGGCACTGCTGCCACCTTTTTACTCACGCAGCATGAGCGGCTAAAAGATCCCGCGCGCGTCACTAAATATCTGCGCGATTTAGACGCCAACGTAGCCACCTACACGAATTCAGGCACCAAATTAGCTTCACTCGTGCAGCAAGGAAGAGTGGACGTGGCCATCACTTTCGCCCCTTATTGCACTGCAACTTCCGGATCTTCGCTGCGCGTCACCTACCCCTTAGATGGTGTGGGCTTCGAAATTGGAGCATCAGCCTTACTCGCTGGCGGTGGCCACCCGCAGGCTCAAGAATTTCTTAGCTTCGCCATATCGGATCAAGCACAGAGCCTCGTGGCCAGCATTGAGCACCAAAACCCCACATCCACGTCACTGCCCAACAATCTTGATACGGCTCTCGCAGCTATCTCAGCGCCAATCTTTGGCGCCAATGTGGCAGCATCAAGTGCAGTACGCGCCCAGCTCATCGATTCCTTCGTGAAAGATGTGCTCTATGCGCGTTAAAACATTCCAGCACATTGGCCCAGCGCATATTCGCACGCATACCTTAATCGATGCCAGCGCACGTAAATCTAGCCGCGCCCAGGCAATCGCCGGAATCGCAATCTCGGCAGTGGCGCTAGTGGCAATCAGCTGCTTTATAAAATGGGGGCTTTACCAGCATATTTTGCTCCGCACCCTAGCCACCGCCACAACCTGTGCCTTAATCGCCACTATCGCTGGGCTTGCCTTAGCGCTTGTGCCGATCCTCTTCGCTCGCGGCGCAGCCATCATCCCCTTCGTGATCCTCCCCCTCCTCGCACCCTCCGTAGCCCTTGCCACCGCCGTCACCAATCTTCCAATCATTCCAGCAAATTGGCACTCCCCCTACAATCCAGCTCTCATCGCCGCCAGTATCGTAATATCAGGCATATCCATCGCCTTCCTGGTGCACCTCTTCTTCCTGCGCCGCGCCGCGCGCCGAATCTCAGTGGCCACAGCATCTATGCACGCCCCGAAACGGAGAGTGATCAAAACCATCGTGGTGCCGCATCTGGCAGCAAGCAGCCTAATTAGCTTCTTGCTTGTGGGGCTGTGGGCGGCTAATGACACCTCGGCAGCGCTCGCCTACGGATCTGCCACCCCGCTGCTCGGCACCGCCGGATCGCAAGCGCTCGCGCTTGGATCCGATTATGCGTGGCAAATCATCGCCCTCAGCGCGGCCTTGGCTCTCGCTGTGGCACTAGGCTTAATAGCGGTGACTGCTGCCAGCAATGGTGGCACTATTCACGCGCTCACCGCCAGCGCTTTGCCGCATTATCTCGCGCAGCGCGGCAGCGAGCGGGCGTTCATTTCCCTAAGCGCTCCACTGTGGCTGAAAGCTATTGCGGCGAGCAGCGCGGTGCTCTACTGCATCGGCTTTGGGATAGGAGGGATCGCTGCACTGCGGCTGATGGCCGATTCGCGCATCTTGGGATTTAACGCTGATAGCACTCTCGGTATCAGCTTCGGGCAAAGCGCGGCAGACTTGTTTAATAGCCTCGGGGTGGCAGCGGTGGCTGTGCTAATTGGGCTGGCGCTGGGGCTCGCAGCAGCGCTGCATGAATGGAAATATCCGCTGCTGGTGACGGGCGCTGTGGCTTTCGCGGGGCTGTTTTCACTCGAAGGCGGCGGGATGCTCGTGTATATCATGCATTCTGAGGCGGTGCGCATCGGCACAGTGACGGTGCTGCCAGCGCTGGTGGGAGCCGAATCGGCTGGGCACGGCATGTTTGCACTGATTGGGGTGTATGTGCCGATCACTTTCGCGGTGGCCTATTTTGCGGCGCAGGCGCTCGCCGCGCCGCTCCACCAGCTCATCGCGAGCGCGCGGGAGCTCGGCGCTCCGCGATTGCGGGTGCTCTTTTTGGTGCTGATCGAATTACGTTTCGAAGGTTTGGCGTTGAGCGCAGCAATGGGCGCGTGGATCATCACCCAAAACGCGCCAGCGTTGTATGTGCGCCCTGATGACGTGCAGCTCATATCATCGTCACTCATCAGTTATTCAGAAGGCGCGCTGGATGCGGAGGTGCTGGCTGGTGGCACGCTGTGCGCATCAGCTGCAGGGGCGCTCGCAATTGTGGCAATTGCGCTTATGAAATATTCCCGAAGGAGGCGTGTATGGCGCTCGAAGTAGCGAATGTGAAAGTGGAATTAGAAGGCCAAGCGGTGCTGCAATCTGTGAGTTTTAGCGCGGATGACGGCGAAGTGGTGGCCGTGGTGGGCGCTTCTGGCTCAGGGAAATCCACCTTGCTCTACGCGATTGCTGGGCTGCTCACGCCCAGCGCTGGCACTATCCGAGTGGATGGCAAGCCCATGGCTGGCGTGCCTTTGGCGCAGCGCCCCACGGGCATCGCATTCCAAACCCCCGAGCTCTTTCACATGAGCGTGCGCGATAATATCGAGTTTGGGCTTGACGACGCCGCGATGCGGGAGGCGAAGCGGCACAATCTGATTGAAGTGGTGATGGCCTCGCTAAATATTGTGGGCCTGGAGCATCGAATGCCGGAATCGCTCTCTGGCGGCCAAGCCCAGCGGGTTTCGCTCGCGCGCACCCTGGTCACGCAGCCGCGCGTGCTGCTGCTTGATGAGCCGCTGGCGCATATTGAATCGGCGGTGCGCCGCTCGATTCACGCGGATTTGCTGGCGCTTGTGCATCGAATGCGAATCACCACTCTCTACGTCACGCACGATATTGACGATGCTTGCATGGTGGCTGATCGGATCGTGGTGCTCGAAAACGGCAAGGTGGCCCAGTTTGGCCGGCCTGAGGAGCTATTTTCGCGGCCAGCATCGCTGCACGTGGCGAAACTGATGGGGGTGCACAATGCGCTGGCAGTGCAACTGGAGCCAATAGCTGATTCTGGGCAGGCAGTGGCGCGAGCTGGTTCGCAGAGTTTTTTGGCGCACGTGCCCGAGAGTTTGTCGGGTGACGGCGTGGCGCTGCTGCCCCCGCACAAGATTGCCCTCACAACTTCGCCAGCCACCACTATTTATGGCAATACAGGCCAGATTTTGCACCGCTATTTTGCACGCTCCCACTATGTGTATCACGTGGAGACCGAGCATGGCACGCTCGTGGCCTGGAACTCGCAGCGCTTCGAGCCCGGAGATTTTGTGGACTTCATCGTGCTCTATGCTTGGGCGATCCAGCAATAGCCATTTCCAATCAGCTGGCCACAAAAATAGCGTGGATGAAGCGCTCTACGAAATCAGCAGCAGCATCTCCCGTCACTGGATTTCCCGAGCCCACTGAGCCGCCGAGCTTAATTCCGCTAGTGCTTTGCTCCTCCGGCAGCGGCACCAGCACAGCCCGGATTGCTGGTTTCGTGACGGCGCGCGGATAGAGCCGACGCAGCCGCACTTGGCGCGAATCCGGCAATTCCACCGGCGCGAAGCGCACAAAGCGCCCCTGCGCCGTAATCTCCTCAATCCCCACACTCGCAGCTATTTCTCGCAGTGCCGCCAACCGCATCAGCCGCTCCACTTGCGGTGGAATCTGGCCATAGCGGTCCACTAGCTCAGCCCGCACCGCATCGCGATCAGCCGCGGTGCGCGATTGTGAAATCTTGGTGTAAATCTCAAGCCGCAGCCGTTCGCTACGCACCCACTCGGGCGGCACAAAAGCATCGAGCGGCAGCTCAATGCGCACCTGCGCTTGATCCACAGCCGCAAAGCCAGCCACCCCTGCGCCAGCAGCACTCGTGCCTCCTTCCGCTGCGCCGTCACGCCGCCGCTTACCTTGCCCAGTGAGCTGCGCGACTGCGTCACCAACCATACGTATGTAGAGATCGAAGCCCACGCCCGCAATATGGCCGCTCTGCTCTCCGCCAAGCAGATTGCCAGCGCCGCGAATCTCCAAATCTTTGAGCGCCACCTGCGTGCCTGCCCCGAGCTCAGTGTGCGAAGCGATAGTGCGCAAGCGCTCGATCGCCGTCTCCGTGATCGAAGCTCCAGCCGGGTAGAAGAAATATGCGTACGCGCGCTCCCGGCCGCGGCCCACCCGCCCGCGCAGCTGGTGCAACTGTGAGAGGCCCAGGCGCTGCGCATCCTCCACAATCAAGGTGTTTGCATTAGCGATATCAAGGCCAGTCTCCACGATGGTGGTGCACACCAGCACGTCAATCTCTTTTTCCCAAAAGCGCTGAATCACGCTCTCAAGCTGCATCTCGCTCATTTTGCCGTGCGCCACGCCGATGCGTGCCTCGGGCACCAGCTCGGCCAGCATCGCAGCCCGCTTATCAATACTCTCGGTGCGGTTATGCACAAAAAATACTTGCCCATCGCGCAGCAGCTCGCGCTTAATCGCCGCGCTAATCTGCTTCTCCTCCCAAGCGCCCACATAAGTGAGAATTGGATGGCGCTCCTCAGGCGGCGTGGCTAGCTGGCTCAGCTGGCGAATCCCGGTCACGGCCATCTCGAGCGTGCGCGGAATCGGGGTGGCGCTCATCGAAAGCACATCCACGTCCGGATAAAGCTGTTTCAATGCCTCCTTATGCTCCACCCCGAAGCGTTGCTCTTCGTCAATAATCACAAGGCCCAGATTTTTGAAGCGCACATCGCCAGTGATGAGCTTGTGGGTGCCAATCACCACGTCCACAGTACCTTCGCGCAATCCATCAGTGACGGCACTAGCTTCTTTCGCGCTCTGGAAGCGGCTCAGCCCCTCCACCCGCAGCGGGAAGCCCGCATAGCGATCGCGGAAAGTCTCCAGATGCTGCTGCACCAGGAGCGTGGTGGGCGCGAGTACCGCCACCTGTTTGCCATCTTGCACTGCTTTAAACGCGGCGCGCACCGCAATCTCCGTCTTTCCATAGCCCACGTCGCCGCTGATAAGCCGATCCATAGGCTCGGGCGCCTCCATATCGCGCTTCACCTCATTGATGGTGCTGAGCTGGTCGGGGGTCTCAATGTATTCGAAAGCATCTTCTAGCTCGCGCTGCCACGGCGTATCGGGGCCGAAAGCATGCCCGCGAGTGGCTCGGCGTTGGGCGTAGAGCCGAATCAACTCTTTAGCGATTTGCTTCACTGCGGCCTTGGCTTTGGCTTTGGTGCGCGCCCAATCAGCACCGCCCATTTTGTTTAGGCTAGGCGCATCGCCGCCCATATATTTGCTGAGCAAATCAAGCTGAGTGGTGGGCACCCAGAGCTGGTCGCGCGGCTGGCCGCGCTTGGAGCTGGCATATTCGAGCACCACGTATTCGCGCTGAGTGCCCTCGCTGCCCGAGCCCCCCGCTCCCAGAGCGCCACCAACGTTTTGCTTAGCGAGCTCCACAAAACGCCCCACCCCATGCCGCTCATGCACCACGAAATCGCCAGGCTTGAGCGCAAGTGGATCCACACCATTTTTGCGGCGTTTAGGCATCGCACGCCGGCGAGCTTCGCCGCTGCCGGCTCCGCCACGAGCGCCCCCGCGCCGCCGCGCCACAATATTTTCCGCGCTGAGCAGCGCAAACTTTTGCTCAGGAGCCACAAAACCATCGCGGATCGGCGCCACCGTCACGTGCACTACACCTGGAGCTATCTCTCGACTAGGCGCCTGCTGCGAAGTTTCGCACCGCGCCGGGATCTCTGCTTCCCCAAGCTGATCCGCAAACCGGCGCGCCAAGCCAGCACCCTCAGCGGCCACCACAATCTGCCACTGATCTTGAGCAAGCCGGCGAATCTCCGCAAAGGCCGCCTCCACGTCACCGCCAAAATCGCGCGGCTCGCGCCAACCGAGCGAATCGCCAGAATCACCCACAAAACCGCCTAGCTCCCACCAAGCCTGCCCAGCTGCCCGGGCGTGCTGGCGAGCTTCCTCTAGCGTGACGAAGGAAGCATCGCTCACTGAGAGCGGCACTTTTCCACCTGCCGCTGCCGCGCTCCAAGCGGCCGAAAGAAACTCAGCAGAGGTGGCGAGCAAAGAATCGGCGCGCGCTGCCGCCCGCTCGGGCTCAGTGAGCACGATGCGTGAACCGTTTGGGAACTCATCTGAAAGCGGATGCATCTGCTCCACCAGCATTGGAGCCAGCGATTCCATTCCCTCCACGGCCACGCCTTGCGTCAACTGCTCCAGCATATCGGCTGCTCCGGGCAACTCCGTGACGGCGGCAGCGGCTCGCTCCCGCACCGCATCCGTGAGCAAAATTTCGCGGCACGGCGGAGCATACAATTCTTCGCGCTCCTCCATTGAGCGCTGATCCGCCACTGCGAAGGTGCGGATCGTCTCGATTTCGTCGCCAAAAAACTCCACGCGCAGCGGATGGCGCTCAGTGGGCGGGAAGACGTCAATAATCCCACCACGCACAGCAAACTCGCCGCGCGATTCCACCATATCCACCCGCGAATATGCGGCCGCCACCAGCCGCTCTTGCAACTGCGCAAAATCCTCAAAATCGCCCACGTGCAACCGCACTGGCTCCAGCTCCCCCAAGCCAGCAGCGATCGGCTGCAGCAGCGCCCGCACCGGCACGAGCAGCACAGCAAGCGGCTCGAACTCTTCAGGATGGGCCAGCCGGCGCAACACCCGTAGCCGGCGGGCCACAGTGTCAGAACGCGGCGAAAGCCGCTCATGCGGGAGCGTCTCCCAGGAAGGGAAAACAGCTATGGCGCTAGGTGGCATAAAAGCAGCCAGAGCGAGAGCGAGGTCTTCAGCGTCACGCCCGCTCGGCGTCACCACCACTTGGAGCTGACGCGATGATGCGGAAGTGGATTGCTTACTAGCGGCAGCTTCAGCAAGCAGTGCCACCACTGCTGGAATCGCACCCAGCGGAGCAGCAATCTGAGCCTCGGGGGCTGCCGCGGCGCACACCTGGCTCACTCCGGGAGCAAGCAGCGGCAAAATAGTGCGTAAATTCATCAGCCGCTCACTTCGCCTTCGCACCCTGGGCAGTGTGCAGCCGCTGGGTGGCTGGCTCAAGGCCATGCTCGATTACGTCGATCACGGCATCGGCAGCCTCGGCGAGCAGCAAAGGCAGCTCGCTGCGCTCGGCGCTCGAAAAATTGCGCAACACGAAATCCGCTGGATCTTGCCGGCCTGGAGGGCGCCCAATGCCGAAGCGCAGTCGAATATACTGGCGGCTGCCCAGCGATCCCGAGATTGACTTCAGCCCATTATGCCCAGCCTCCGAGCCGCCGCGCTTGAGCTTTATCACGCCAAAATCGAGATCAAGATCGTCATGGATCACGATCAGATGCTCAGCATCGCCATGATAGTAGCGCAGCAGCGAGCTCACTGGGCCGCCGCTCACGTTCATATAAGAATTCGTGACGGCGAGCACCACTTGCTCCCCGTCACGGCCCTGCTGTGCGCCTAGGCGCAGCGCGGCCGCGTGAGTATTGCTCTGCTTGTGCGCCGAGAGCGGCGCCCCGAAGCGGGCGGCGAGCTCCGCGATCACCATTTGGCCAGCATTATGCCGCGTGTGGGCATACTTCTCGCCGGGATTGCCTAGCCCTACCACCGTATACATTGCCGCCTACTTCCTGATACTAATATCGCCAGCTCCCTAGTATATCTGGCCTTGAAGTGGACATGATTAAGGGGCGCAGCTTACCCTGCGCCCCCTCCACTATTCTCTGGCCAGCGTCACTCAGCGTCAGCTGCAGCCTCAGCTTCGCCTTCTGCTGGCGCTTCCGGAAGCTCCTCTTCCTTCGGCACAGCCACCGCCACCACCACGTCGGTGGCTTCTGCCAGCGCCGTCACGCCCGCAGGCAGCTTCACATCTGCCACGGTGAGCACAGTGCCATCTTCGACACCCTCCACCGAAATCTCGATCTCCTCTGGAATGTGAGTGGCTGGAGCCTCCACGAGCAGCGTCATCAGCTCGAGCGTGGCAATAGCTTGCCCAAATGGTTCGCCTTCAAGCAAAAGCGGCACATCCACTTCCACCTTCTGGTCTTCCTTCACGCGCAGCAAATCCACATGCTCGATAATGCGCGAGAGTGGGTTCACCTGAATATCCTTCACCAGCGCAAGCTGCTTCTTGCCCTCAAGCTCGAGGGTGAGCACGGCGTTCGCATTGGAACGCACTTCCATATACACCTGATGCGCATCAAAAGTGATGTGCGTGGGCGCATCTCCCAAGCCATACACCACGGCTGGAGTGCGCCCTGCAGCGCGGAGTTTACGAGCAGCGCCCTTGCCAAAAGCCTCGCGCTTTTCCACCTTGATTACATCTACCATTACGGCCTCCTTCAAATAATCCCAAATATGCCAGCCTCGCTGCGGAGGCAAAGCTGAGGAGGCACAGCGCCGGAGCGCACCATATCGAGAATCGAAATCTTCCCAAATATGCTCTTCAAACTCGCCGCCCGCGTCGATCACGGAGCACCCACGCAATTTTCATGCGCGCGGCCTGCTGCTCGCTTGCGCATTGCTGCACAGCTCGCGGCTGCTCCCTCGCCGAGGCAACGGGTCTAATCCTAGCGGTGCGAGGCAAAAATGGCCAAATTGATCAGTAAGCCCCATCAAAGAGCGAAGCCACCGAGCCGTCGTTGAAAACTTCCTCGATCGCATCCGCAATCACCGGAGCGATAGAAAGCACTGTGAGCTGCGGGAATCGCTTCTCAGGCTTAATCGGCACAGTATCCATCACCACCACTTCGCGCACGCCACATTCGCTGAGACGGCGAGCCGCCGGATCAGAGAACACGCCATGCGTGGCCGCGATCATCACGTCTTTAGCGCCAGCCTCAAGCACCACGCGCACAGCGCCAGCAATCGTGCCGCCAGTATCAATCATGTCATCCACAATCACGGCGTGCTTGCCGGCCACGTCACCCACCACACGGTTTGCTTTCGCTTGATTCGGGCGAGTGATATCGCGCGTCTTATGCACAAAAGCGAGCGGCACGCCGCCCAGGCGCTGCCCCCACTGCTCCGCCACCTTAATACGGCCAGCATCAGGGGAAACCACCACGGCATTGTGCACATCCACACGGGTGCGCACATACTCCACCAGAGTTGGCATCGCCCAAAGATGATCCACTGGGCCATTGAAGAAGCCCTGGGTCTGCGCCGCATGCAAATCCACGCTCATAATACGATCAGCGCCCGCAGCATAAAACAAATCCGCCATCAGTTTGGCGGAAATAGGCTCGCGGCCCTTGTGCTTCTTATCCTGGCGAGCATAAGGATACATTGGGAGCACAGCCGTAATACGCTTAGCGGAAGCGCGCTTAGCAGCATCCACCATAATCAGGGCTTCCATCACCCACTTATTCACAGGCTCAGTGCAGCTTTGAATCACAAACACGTCAGAGCCACGGATCGATTCCTCGAAGCGCACATAAATCTCAGAATTCGCAAAATCATAAGCCGTAACGGGCACAAGATTCGTATCGAGCTCTTTAGCCACAGCCTCAGCTAGCTCCGGGTGAGCCCGCCCAGAAGCTACCACCAAATATTTTTCGCCATTAGTGTGAATGAAGGTCATCATGCCCCTTTTCTCTGCGAGCCCAGTGCGCGCCCCGCGCGCCACGTCCCTCCTATTCTAGCTGTAAGGGCGGCCCTCGCCGCCAATTTC
>R16__coassemble_1251_pt1 | contig 18372 bp, 14 predicted proteins | sample R16__metabat2_low_PE_013 | metagenome-assembled genome bin R16
TGGACATGGGGGTCGAGTGCACCTGTCCACTTTGCTTGCAAAATGGACAGGTGCACTCGACCCCCATGTCCAATCAGTAAAAAGCCGCCTGTTCATTTGGTATTGATAAAAGTGGCTCATGGGGTCTGGCCCCATGAGCCACTCAAGATTTGGCCAAAGAATGGCCACAGGTTTACAGTAAATCAGGCTGATTTGGCTCACTCGTTGCCGAGCTTGCTATCAATTTTCGCCGTCACATTTTTCACAGTGGGATTATCTTTGGCGAGGTGATTCACCTTATCGAGCACCTTATCGCTCAATTCTTCCGCCTTCTCGCTGTGCAACGCTTCGCTAGCCATGCCAGCGGCGTCACCTGCCACGTCTTTTACCTTTTCGACTGCATCTGCGGCCATATCCTTGGCCTTATCTAAGAAACTCATCCTTGCGGCCTCCTTCCTCTAAGCCTCCCGCCTCTATGCATTTTGCCACTGCTATGTATTTTGTAGCAGTCGTGCATTTTGCAGCTGTGCGGCTGATTTCAGTTTATAGCGCTTTACCTTTCGAGCCAACAGCTTTAGGAGCGCGATTTAGCGCCTATGCTCGCAGTGAAAGCCAGCAAGGAAAAGCGCGAGATTACTTTTCTTCAGGTGCCTTCTCGATAGTGAAACCTTGCTGCTCAAGGTTATCTTTCGTGGCTTTAATTGAAATTTGATTCACTTTATCCGCATTTGCGCCTCCTACTGGGAGTACTCCAGATTTCACGATTTGCTTCACCGCCTCTGGATCGTTAAGAGCGAGCACGATGGTTTCGGTGATCTCGCCATCAGTTTCGTCAAACTGATAGCTTGCGCCCTCAACGCCGGCCAGTTTAGATTTCGTATTTTCACCTTCGCTATGAATACTTTCTAAGGTCACTTCATCAAAACCGGCGGTTTTAATCACAGCTTTTTGAGTCATTTTCACGGCTTTATCACCTTGGGCGTCATAACGTTGGGTGATAGTCACCATTTCGCCTTGGCTATAGGAAGCCACGAGGGCATCTTCAATGACGGCGCCGCCGCCGCAAGCGCTGAGAGCGAGAGCAGCAGCGAGTGTGCTAAGCAATGTGATTAGTTTTTTCATAAGTGATCTTTCTATTAGTAACTACTGGGGATAGGGGTGCTCAAAAGGCGCTTATCGTATTCCATTTTAAATAGCTGCCACGCTCTATTGTGTACTGTGAATCTGCGGTGTTGCGCTATTTGCCGTGCGCCGAAAGTGGTGGCAATCAGCGCGAGCTCAACTGGGCAAGATCTTGATCAGCTCCAAGCTTCGGGCAATATGCAGTAAAACTTACAATGATTCACACGTGCGCCAAAGCGGTTATAGTAGCCAGATAAAGTTGAGTGGAATATACTCAAGTTTAGTTACGTTGGCTATACTGAAGTTAAAGTATTCCAAGCCATCTAGATCGGGAGGTTCCGATGGATAAACTCACCACGAAAAGCCAAGAGGCACTAGCGGATGCGATCCAAAGTGCCCAGAAAGCTGGAAATCCCCAGCTAGAGCCCACCCATTTGCTTGCCGCCCTGCTCAAACAGGAAGGCGGAGTAGCTGTCGCACTGCTCGACGCAGTAGGCGCAGACCGCGCTGCCATAGCACAGCGGGCCAGCGCTCATCTCGCTACTCTCCCCGGAGCCAGCGGCGCCACCGTGGGCCAGCCACAAGCGTCACGCCCACTCTCACTAGTGCTAGCCGATGCAGGTAAAGAAGCCACCGCTCTCGGCGATTCCTACATTTCTACCGAGCACCTACTCATCGCGCTCAGCTCCAGCCAAGCCACAGCCGGTGAAATCCTACGCAGCGCCGGATCGGGCCCAGAACAGCTTAAAGCCGCCCTCCCGGGTGTGCGCGGCAGTGGGCACGTAGATAACCCAGACCCCGAAGGCACCTTCAAAGCCCTTGAAAAATACGGCAACGACCTCACCCAAATGGCACGCGAAGGCAAACTCGACCCCGTGATTGGGCGAGATGCCGAGATCCGCCGCGTAGTGCAAGTGCTGAGTCGGCGCACCAAAAACAACCCAGTGCTAATCGGTGAGCCAGGCGTAGGCAAAACTGCCGTGGTAGAAGGGCTCGCCCAGCGGATCGTGGACGGTGACGTGCCCGAGAGCTTGCGCGGCAAACGCCTCATCTCCCTCGATATCGCCGGCATGGTGGCAGGCGCGAAATATCGTGGCGAATTTGAGGAGCGGCTCAAGGCGGTGCTCGCCGAAATCAAGAACAGTGACGGCGAGATCGTGACTTTTATTGACGAGCTGCACACTGTGGTGGGCGCTGGCGCCGGCAGCGAAGGCGCAATGGATGCCGGCAATATGCTCAAACCCATGCTGGCGCGCGGCGAACTGCGGCTCGTTGGTGCCACCACACTAGATGAATACCGCGAGCGCATCGAAAAAGATCCTGCTCTCGAGCGGCGCTTCCAGCAGATTTTTGTGGGCGAGCCCAGCGTGGAAGATACCATCGCGATCTTGCGTGGCATCGCCCCTAAGTACGAAGCGCATCACAAGGTGACGATCTCCGATGGCGCGCTCGTGGCTGCAGCTCAGCTTTCTGACCGCTATATTTCTGGCCGTCAGCTTCCTGACAAGGCAATAGACCTCATTGACGAAGCAGCATCGCGGCTGCGCATGGAGCTCGATTCCTCACCCGAAGAAATCGATGTGCTGCGCCGGCAAGTGGATCGCCTCAAAATGGAGAAAGCCTACCTCGACCAGACCGATGCCAACCATGATGACGCCGGGGCAGCGGATCGCCTCGAAAAGCTCGAGGCGGAGCTGGCCGATAAATCTGAGGCACTCGCCGCCTTGAATGCCCGCTGGGAAGCTGAAAAAGCTGGGCGCAATAAAGTGGGCGACCTACGGGTGAAGCTCGACGAGCTGCGCACCGAGCTAGAGAAAGCTATCCGCGAAGGCCGCTACGAGGATGCGGGGCGGATTCAAAATGGCGATATTCCGGCAGTGGAAGCGCAAATATCGGAAGGGGAGGCTGCAGAGCATAGCGCCGACGAAAACAGTGCCGTCACCGATCCCATGATCGCTGAGAAAGTGGATGCGGACGGTATTGCAGAAGTGGTGAGCGCCTGGACGGGAATCCCCGTGGGGCGGCTGCTGGCAGGCGAAACGGAGAAGCTGCTAAATATGGAAGAGCATATTGGCAAGCGCCTGATTGGCCAGAAAGCGGCCGTGCAGGCAGTGGCTGATGCGGTGCGCAGATCACGGGCGGGCGTGGCTGATCCAAATCGGCCCACCGGTAGTTTCATGTTTCTCGGGCCCACCGGTGTGGGCAAAACGGAGCTCGCCAAGAGCCTCGCAGAATTCCTCTTCGATGACGAGCGCGCGATGGTGCGCATCGACATGAGCGAATACTCTGAGAAGCATTCAGTGGCTCGCCTCGTGGGCGCCCCTCCCGGATACGTGGGCTACGAAGAGGGAGGCCAGCTCACGGAGGCGGTACGCCGGCGCCCTTACGGCGTGGTGCTGCTCGATGAGGTGGAGAAAGCCCACCCCGAGGTGTTCGATATCTTGCTGCAAGTGCTTGACGACGGGCGGCTCACAGATGGCCAAGGGCGCACCGTGGATTTCCGCAATACGATCATGATTCTCACCTCGAATCTTGGCTCGCAGTTCTTGAGTAACCCTGATTTGAGTGAAGCCGAAAAGCACGATGGGGTGATAGCGGCAGTGCAAGCGGCTTTCAAGCCCGAGTTTATCAACCGGCTCGATGATGTAATCATCTTCGATCCGCTTTCAGTGACGGAGATTGGGCAGATCGTAGAGCTGCAAGTGAGCCAGCTAGAGCGCCGGCTCGCGCAGCGGCGCATTGAGCTTGACGTGACGCAGGGGGCGAAAGCGATACTGGCTATGGATGGCTACGATCCTGCGTTTGGCGCCCGCCCGCTGCGGCGGCTGATTCAACGCGAGATCGGCGATCAGTTGGCGAAGATGATCCTAGATGGGCAGGTGAAAGACGGCGCCCGGGTGCGCGTGGATGCTGCCGATCTCGATACCGGAATGTTCCTTGATAATGCTGGTGGAGAGCTAAGCCGCGATGTGGATCGGGCACATCGCCTGACCCTCACTATGGTGTGAGCATTCAGCAATATGCTACTACAGCAGCAGGGGGGCGCAGCGATCTTTATCGCAGCGACCCCCTGCTGAAGTCTTAGACACCGAACCTGATAGCGCCTGTCGGCGCGAAGGCCGCTCGAAGCGGCAAATTATTGGAGCCCGGGGCTTTCGCGATCCGGTGTCTTGCTATTAATGTAGCGCACTTTAACGAGCTTGTCATGCGATCTGGGAAAAATCTTTATGGTTTTTTACCGCGCATTTTACGATTCGCTGAGCACGTGAGAGAATCGCGCTATGAGCCAAAATGAGCCACGCGATGAGGGTGCCTTTGCTGCGCCGTCACCCCTTAGCCGCGCGGCAGAGCGCAAAGCGACAACCGGAAGAATCACTCTAGGGCTACTTGGCGCAGCGCTGATTGCAGCTGGCGCGATGCTCGAATTTGGCGGATCGATTGTGGCGCTCGCGATTATCGGGGTGATTATGCTCATGGGGTGGCCCACGCTGCTTGCGGTACGCCATGCCACCCGGATCCGCACAATGATCGCATTGGTATTGCTTGTAGCACTCGGTGTGGCAAATTGGGGCACCCCGGAAGTGATGAGCTTAGTGGTAGCTTTGGCGGTTGCCGGTAGTTTTGGGGTGAATATGCTCCCTGCTAAGCATCGCACCCAAGTGTTGGAACAGGCTGGTGCCACTTTTACTGGATCGCTATTAGCTGTGACTGTGGCGATGTGGGCGTTTGTTTGGGACACCGCTTTAGGGCAGGCCCAAGTGCTCATATTCGCGGCTGTGATCGCGGTGGCGGCAATTCTGGAATCAATAGAGACCCGCATTTCGCATTTGCTAGCTTTCATCAATGGCATCGCTGTGGGAATATTTGGTGCCTGGTTGGGAGATTTGCCGCTTTGGGTGGGGGTAGCGATCGGATTGTGCGTGGTGCTGTGCTATGTGCTCACTGAGCGCGCTGTACGTGAGGCGCCACGGCCTTCACCAATGCTGGCTGGTTCTGCTCGGGCACTAATTCCGCACTGTGCCTTGGGTATGGCTGCATACGTGCTGGCTCTTGTGATCGTGTGACGGTGAGCTTGCGGCTGCGTGACGCTGAGGCGTAATTATGCCTTGCGCGCGCGTTGCGGCGGGTTGGCTTGTATGCTGGGCGCATGAATGAAAATGCTAGCAATCCATTCACACAGCAAGATCTGCTGCGCAGCGGAGCAGCATTCGTGCAATTTGCCGATATGGAAGCAGTGGCCGTGACTGGGCCAGATCGGCTCGCATGGCTGCACAATCTCACCACTGCTCCTTTTGCTCAGCTGCGCCCCGAGGCGAGTATCGAGGCGCTAATTCTTGACTATGCTGGGCATGTAAAGTTTGCCGTGGCGGCGCTGGATGACGGCGAGCGAACGTGGCTTTTTACGGATTCAGGCAAGGCCGAGCCGCTGGCGCAATTTCTTGAATCCATGCGCTTTATGATGCGCGTGGAGGTGGCGCAGGCAGCAGTGGCGGCCTTCGGTATGATGCGATCTGCTGCTCAAGTGCATGAATTGGGTGAGGGCGTAAGAGCGGCAGCAAAGTTTGTGTGGGAAGATCCCTGGCCAGGGGTAGTGGCTGGAGGCACTACTTATGGGGTGGATGAGCTTGAGCATCCGGGGCGGGGCGCGCTCCGGAGCGTGATCGTCACTGATATAAATCAAGCGCAAACAATTAGCCAAGCATTGAATACAGCAGGGCTCACGCAAGTCGATGAGCAGGCATGGGATGCGCTGCGCATTGCCGATTGGCGCCCGCGGCCAAACCGTGAAATCGCGGATGATAAAGTGCTGCCCCACGAGCTCGATTGGCTTCGCACCGCCGTATCGCTGAATAAAGGGTGCTTCCCAGGCCAAGAGACGGTGGCGAAAGTGATTAATATGGGCCGCCCGCCGCGCCGACTCGTATTCCTATATCTTGAGGGCGAGGCTGGGCCAGCCGGTGACTTACCTGAGCCTGGCGCTGCGGTGATGTTAATTGACGGTGAAGCTCAGTTGGGAGTGGTGACGAGCGTGGCTAGGCATTTCGAACTTGGCCCGATTGCGCTCGCCTTAGTGAAACGCACGGTGCCGATTGAAGCCGTGCTGCGCATCGATGGCTTGCTGGCCACCCAGACCGCCATCGTCACCCCCGAAGGCCGAGCAGCGGCCTCACCAGCCGAAATCCCAGGCGCTGCGCTCAAGCAAGCACGCCGTAATGAATTATGGGGTCAAACCCCGTAATTCATTGGCTCCAGCGATGCATTACGATAGCCGTATGCGAGCAGTAATTCAAAGAGTAAAACGAGCGTCCGTGACGGTAGCAGATCCAGAGAGCGGAGCTCCTGTCGTCACTGGAGAAATTGGCGCTGGGCTATGCGTGCTTATCGGCGTCACTCATGAAGACGGCACCGCGCAGGTAGAGAAAATCGCGCGCAAGATTGCTCAGCTCAAGCTGCTGCGCGCTGCCGACGGTAGCGACGACACGGCGGCGCGGCAAAGCGTGGAAGAAGCCGGAGCGCCAGTGCTAGCGATTTCGCAGTTCACGCTCTATGCCGACGTACGCAAAGGCACGAAGCCAGGCTGGAGCCACGCAGCGCCAGGGCCAGTGGCGGAGCCAATTTTCGATGCTCTGGTGACGGCGCTGCGCGCTCGCGGGCTGCAAGTGGAGACCGGGCGATTCGGGGCCATGATGGATGTGGAGCTTGTGAACGATGGCCCCTTCACCATCATCGCTGAGGCCTAATATTAATCAACCGGGGGGTCGAGTACACCTGTCCATTTTGCAAGTAAAGTGGGCAGGTGTACTCGACCCTCATGTTCACTCCTCGCGTCGAAGGCTTCGTCAGCCTCGCGTTCGAAAGCAAGCTCTCGGCGTCTCGGCCTCCTCGCCGTCACGCCGATGGCGAAATGGGGCAGGGGTGCCGACGACTCGCAGTTAAAGTGAATGCGTAGCATTATTGGCACTTGAGGAGTATCCATTGTTTGAACGATTTACTGATCGCGCCCGGCGAGTGATTGTGCTCGCGCAAGAAGAGGCGCGCGGGCTCAAGCATAACTATCTAGGCACCGAGCACATCCTGCTCGGGCTCATCAAGGAAGGCGAAGGCGTGGCCGCTAAAGCCATCGAAGCGCTCGGCATCAATTTCGATGCCGTTCGCGAGCAAGTGGTGGATATCATCGGCGAAGGGCAAGAGCACCCCAATGGCCACATCCCCTTCACTCCGCGCGCCAAGAAAGTGCTCGAGTATGCGATGCGTGAAGGCTTGCAGCTGGGCCACAGCTATATTGGCACCGAGCATCTGCTGCTTGGCCTCACCCGCGAGCAAGACGGAGTGGCTGCCCAAGTGTTGAGCAAGCTTGGATCCGATGCGCCCAAGGTGCGCCAACAAGTGACGCAGCTTCTTTCAGGCTTCCAAGGAAAAGAGGCCGTAGGAGTCGGTGCTGGAAATCAGCGCGAGAGTGGCATTAAGGCTGGCAGCTCGATCCTCGATCAGTTTGGTCGCAACCTCACGACGCAAGCACGAGAAGGCAAGCTCGATCCCGTGATTGGCCGCCATACCGAGGCGCAGCGCGTGATGCAGGTGCTGAGCCGACGCACCAAAAACAACCCGGTGCTAATTGGCGAACCGGGCGTGGGCAAAACTGCCGTGGTGGAAGGATTGGCGCAATCCATAGCGGCTGGCGACGTGCCTGAAACTCTCAAAGAAAAGCAACTCTATTCACTGGATATGGGCTCGCTAGTAGCTGGCTCGCGCTATCGCGGTGATTTCGAAGAACGCATTAAGAAGATCCTCAAAGAGATCAAAAACCGCGGCGATATTATTCTATTCATCGACGAAATTCACACCCTCGTGGGTGCGGGTGCGGCAGAAGGTGCTCTAGATGCGGCGTCACTGCTCAAACCAATGATGGCTCGGGGTGAACTGCAGGTGATCGGCGCCACCACTCTCGATGAATACCGCAAATATATTGAGAAAGATGCCGCGCTCGAGCGCCGCTTCCAGCCAATTCAGGTGGAGCAGCCAAGCGTGAAAGAGACTGTGGCAATCCTCGAAGGCTTGCGTGACCGTTACGAAGCGTTCCACCACGTCACGATCACTGATGAAGCTCTTGAATCGGCAGCCACATTGGCTGATCGTTATATCAATGATCGTTTCTTGCCGGATAAAGCCATCGATTTGATCGACGAGGCTGGGGCGCGCCTGGCGATTCAGAAGATGACGGCGCCGCCCGAGCTGCGCGAGATGGACGAAGAGCTGGCAAAAGTGCGGGCTGAAAAAGATGAAGCCATCAATGGGCAAGATTTTGAGAAAGCTGCGCGGCTGCGAGATGAAGAGCAGCAGCTGGCTGGGGCGCGTGCTGAGAAAGAGCGGGCCTGGAAAGCTGGCGAGCTCAATATTGAGGCTGTGGTGGATGAGGATCTGATCGCGGAAGTGCTCAGCATGACCACAGGCATTCCGGTGTTTAAGCTCACCGAGGCAGAGAGCGCCAAGCTGCTGCGCATGGAGGGAGAGCTACACAAGCGCGTGATTGGCCAAGAAGAAGCCGTGAAGGCAGTGTCGCAGGCGATTCGCCGCTCTCGTGCTGGCCTTAAAGATCCAAACCGGCCAGGTGGATCTTTCATCTTCGCTGGGCCCACCGGCGTGGGCAAGACCGAGCTTGCGAAAGCCGTGGCCGAATTCCTCTTCGGCGACGAAGATGCGCTCATCACTCTAGACATGAGCGAATATCAGGAGAAGCACACGGTTTCACGCCTCTTTGGCGCTCCTCCTGGATACGTGGGCTATGACGAAGGCGGGCAGCTCACTGAGAAGGTGCGGCGTAAGCCTTTCTCGGTGGTGCTCTTTGATGAGATCGAGAAGGCACACCAGGATTTGTTTAACTCTTTGCTGCAGATCCTCGAAGAAGGCCGCCTCACCGATTCGCAAGGCCGCGTGGTAGATTTCAAGAACACCATAATTATTATGACCACCAACCTTGGCACTAAGGATATTGCCAAGGGCGTGCAGACTGGCTTCCAGTTTGATCAAGATATGCAAGGCTCCTATGAGCGGATGAAGGTGCGGGTGCGTGAAGAGCTCAAGAACCATTTCCGCCCCGAGTTCCTCAACCGTGTGGACGAAATGATCGTATTCCCGCAGCTGGAACGCAAGGAGATTGTGCAGATTGTGGATCTGATGATTGGGAAGCTCGACAAGCGCCTCCAGGATAAGGGCATGAGCTTGGCGTTGAGCGGCAAGGCTAAAGAGCTGCTTGCGGATCGCGGCTACGATCCTGTGCTCGGAGCTCGCCCGCTACGCCGCGCAATACAGCGCGATATCGAGGATGTGCTCTCCGAGAAGCTGCTATTTGGCGAGTTCCATGAAGGCCAGACGATCGTGGTGGATGTGGATGAAGATAATATTCCGATGAGCTTCACCTTTACTGGCCACGATTCGGATTATCAGCTGCCTGAAGGCGTGACGCCGGCAGACCAGGTGAATGAGATCGTGGGCTTGCAGGCGGGGGCTTAAAGCTTAATGCCGCAGTATTAGCTGCCGATTCGAGCATTGGTGTGGGGCACGGGAAATATCCCGTGCCCCACACTTTTAAGCCAATAGGCTATCAGGCTGAGTAGCCTAGAATGCCAGGGCCAATCCACATACTCCACACCGTGATGAGCACAATGCCGATGAGGTTGAGCCACAAGCCTACCTTCACCATCTGCCCAATCTTGATGTAGCCAGAGCCGTATGCGATAGCGTTTGGCGGGGTGGCCACTGGGAGCATGAAGGCGCAGGTGGCAGCCAGTGCCACCGGGATCACTAAGAGTTGCACATCTACTCCGATCCCCACAGCCACAGCGCCAATGATAGGCAAGAAGGCCGCGGCGGTAGCAGTGTTGGAGGTGAGCTCCGTCAGGAAGATCACTATCGCCGTCACCACTGCAATCATCAGCACCACAGGCACGCCTGCGAGGCCGGTGGCCACGTTGCCAATCCACTTGGAGAGGCCGGAGGTGCCGAACATGCCAGCGAGCGAGAGGCCGCCACCGAAGAGAAGCAGCACGTCCCACGGAATATCTTTAGCGGTGTGCCAATCCAGAATTGGAATGCCGTCTGCGTTCAAGTGCGCTGGGAGCAAGAAGAGCACTAGTGCAATCGCCATTGCTACCCAAGCATCGGAGAATCCGTAGTCGCTGAAGAAGGTGGGCAGCACAATCCAGGAAAGAGCACCGAGGATAAATACCATCATCACGATCTTTTCTTGCGAGCTCATCGGGCCCATTTCTTTGAGCTGGGCATGAATCAGCTCGCGCCCGCCGGGGATCTCTTCCACTTCTGGTTTGTATAGGCGAATCAAAAGCTGCCATGCGATCAGCACGAAAAGCCATGCCATCGGGGTAGCAAAGATCATCCAGGTGCCGAAGTTTAGCGCGATACCTTGCTCTTCAAGGTAGCCCTTGAGCAAGGTGTTTGGAGGGGTGCCAATCGGGGTGGAGAGGGAGGCAATAGAGGCAGCGTACGCAATGCCAAGCATGAGCGCTGTGCCGAGATTGCTCATCTTGCCGTCTTCTTTGTCAATCTCTCCGATTGTGGAGAGCACCGAAATGCCGATCGGAAGCATCATCACGGCGGTAGCGGTGTTGGAAACCCACATCGAGATCAGGCCGGTGGCTACCATGAAGCCAAGCACCATGCGCTTGGGCTTGGTGCCGATCAAAAGCACGATGGCAAGGGCGAGTCGGCGGTGGAAGTTCCAGCGCTGCATCGCGAGGGCGAGGAAGAAGCCACCCATGAAGAGGAAGATAGTGTCGGAAGCGTATGGTGCTGCGGTGGCTTTGAAGTCTGCCACTCCGAAGAGTGGGAAGGTGACGAGGGGTACTAGCGCGGTGGCTGCTAGCGGGATTGCCTCAAAAATCCACCAGATAGCCATGAGTACAGCCACGGCAGCAGTGAATGCAATATTGTTGGCCAGCACATTCGGATCTGGCAAGGTGCCATCTTCGGCTGCCATGGCTTCGATCAGTGCTTGTGGCAGTTCGCGCGGGAATAGGTAGTAAACGGCGAGTGCAAGCACAATGCCGGCTAGGATGCCGACCATGTGGCGCACCAGCTGATTGCCTTTGCGGGGCTCGTCTAGAGCACCTTCGGCAATGTTGGTGCTCTTATGTATTTCCGGGGTGATATCAGGTATCATCGGGTCAATGTCTGAAACGCTCATGATCTCCCTTTCTAGATTCGTATGTGAGAGTGCAGTAAACGATTTCGCTATGTGTGCTTGCGTATGGATCAGGCAGTGGCAAATAGGAAGTCGTTTAGGTTTGGGCTTTTGCGGGCTTCATAGATGCCGAGTGGTGCGCTGCATGTGTGCGAAAGTGCAGCACGTTTCGGAAAGATTGGAGCTTGCAAAAGCGTTTGGTTTTGTTTGTGACGCCGGATCGCCTTTGATTCTGGGTCAGTAGCCCCACCATACATCAATGCATGTAATAATTGTATCTTTATGTCGAAATAGTTATTGTTTCGTGACTAAAGTCTCACAATGAGAGCGTTTCCCGTCTCAAAACTAGCTAAAGAGTGCTGGCGCCGGTAGCGGCGGGATTGCTGCTCAAGCTCAGCCATACTCGGCTTGGGCTTCGCCGCAAGCCTACGTAACTTGCAGTCGCATCAACTCGGCCGCTCCAGCTTACTGCCGATCAGCACATCTAAACTTTTGCGATATCACTAACGCAACAACGACTTACGGGCACAACCCAGTGAATCGCTACGGCAGGGCAGTGAGTTCTTTGCTGGCATGCTTGCGCAGATAACTCTCGTGCAGCCAAGAGATGAGCACGGCAATGAGATAGAGCGCGAGCAGCACGCCCGCTTGAATCGCCATCGGCCACGGGCTCGGCAAAGGATTCGCAATCGCCGCAAAAGTAAAGGCAATCACCGTCACCCAGCGCCAGGCTTTCAGCATCCGCTTGGCGCTCATCATGCCCATGAAATTCAAAGCCACCAGCACTTCAGGCAGCAAAAACGAGATGCCGAAAGCAATCACTAGCCGCATGTAAAACTGCACATACATATTGGCTTGCAGCAAGCTTTGCGAATTATCTGGCACAAAGCTTTGCAAAATCTCCACCGCATGCGGCGCCAACCATACGCCGCTAGCTGCGCCGCCCGCAAACAGCACCAAACCCGCCAGCCCAAAAGTAGCCACATACAGCTTTTCTCGCCGCTTCAAAGCTGGCGCAATAAAAAGGCCAATTTGAATAATCCACCAAGGGCTCGTGAGTATAGTAGCAATCCACAGCGCCATCGTGAGTTTCAAATCAAAAGCAGCACCAATTGTCTGAAAATTAAGATTCACATTCGTGCGCTCCAGCTCAATAAGTGGGCGCTGAATGAATCCCATCACGGGATTGTATAAATACCAGCCAGGCACAATCCCCACTGCAAGCCCAGCCACCACCAAGATAATGCGTTTACGCAGCTCCCGAAGGTGAGCAACTATGCCCATGCGGGCCTCAGGATTGGCTTGCTTCGGCTTTTGGCGAGATTTCACTTCGCTGCGCCAGCCGCGCCAGAATCGTCACTCGCCGCAGTGCCTTCCAAAGCTTCTGGCGGCACATCATCTTGAAGTTCCTTCATCTCTTTCTTCAACACCTTGGCGCTTTGCCCCAGCGATTTCGCAATTTGCGGCAGTTTATTGACCCCAAACACCAAAATGATCACCACAAGGAGCAAAATGAAATGCCATATTTGAAAACGCATGAGATTCTCCCTACACCGGAAATACTGCAGCGGCTCGATCGCGCCGCTGCGGCCAAAGCTTGTAGTGCCCATTTTAGCTTGCTAAGTGCGCTGCTACGGAATTTTGCGGGCAAATTAAAGAATCTGATGATTTAAGGGCATCTCCTATGCTGCCCAGCCCACTAATAATGCCATGCGCGGAGCACCAGGGCGGCTAGGCCCATGAGTCACGATGCCCAATGCTGCATCAATGCAGCTTTGTAGCCGTGAATCACATGCGGATCTACGCTCAGCTATTCACTCACAATATCGAGCTAGCTATCCATCATAGCCATTTCTGCGGGATAGTCTTTACGATGCGCGATAATGCTTTCCTTCCAGTATGGATGCTTTAAAAATAGGTATAAGTATAGGTATAGGAAAAGGCGCGACCGTGCCGCAGCCGCGCTCGCTCACGAATCTTTTGGCTTCAGCTTAGAAGCTTGCGGCTTGCCAAACTGATCTAAATTCGCTTCTTTTAGCCAAAGCTGCATTTCTTCTGCTACTGCGGCTTTAATCATTTTGCGCGGATCGAGATTAGCTGGATCAAGCGCCGAAATAGCCGAATTAACTTCGGAAGCTGCTTGGGCGGCATCGCTCATGCCACTGTCTTGGCGAAGTTGGGCGGTTTGCTCACGCAATTGCGCCGACCATTCGCGCAGCTTTTCAATCCCGGCCTGCAGCCACACGATTGCCTGCGCGGCCCGGCCGGGGCCCAGCAAAATCACAGCCACGATCACTAGCACAATGAATTCGGCGCCATTAATTCCAAAGAAACTCATCGTGCCCTCCTTTCGTATAAGCTCCATGCTACTTGACTGGCTGATAAATCCAATTCAAAAAGATAGCAAAAAGCTAGGCTGCCTCCGGAGGGGCTTTAGCTAAGGCGGCGCGATGCGCCTGAGCTACGATGCTAGGCACATTTTCAGGAGCTATTGCTGAGAATGCGTGGTCAGATCGGTATGCGCACAGCGCGCAAAGTTGCCCTTCGCGCTCGTCGTATCTTGTGCCACACATTGGGCAAAGTCGAGTGAGCAGCCGCGCTAAATCTTCTTGGGCCGCCTCCGTCACCTCTTCCCATCGTGTTGAGCTGGTGACGGCGAGCGTGCCCAGTGGGCACAGTTCCACGCACGATCTGCATCCTCGGCACTTTGCTAGATCGTGACGGAGCGTGCTGGCCCGATCTGTGGGGTGGGGGGCTTGGCAAGCAGTGGCAGCATCGGTATCCACGCGTTCCGCCACGGCGATGCTCAGCGCATTATTCGAGCACGCTTGCACGCATACGCCACAAGCTGAGCATTCAGCGGCAGCGAGATGCACGGAATCTGGCTTTTCTAGGGCTGCTGGCGAGATGGAAAGCAATGTGAGTGCTTGGGCTGTGCGCTCTTGAGCATCTGCAGTAAGCGAAATAGGGGCTTTAATTGGCAAACCGAGAGCCGCCCGGCGCGGGAGTGGCACATTGCCAAGCTGTAATGTTTGCCCGCTGCGCCAAATATGCTTTGCGCTGGGGGCATGCCAAGCGATTCGGTCGCCTAAAGCTGCTTGCCACTGGGAAAAACGAGCATCTAATGCTTCCGGAGCTTTTTCGCAGGGCACCAGCTCGACTCTGCGTGCGCCGCATACAATCAGCTGCAAGGGTGCTCCGATATGGGCCTGCGCTAAGCAAGCATCCCAATGCACCGCTAGAGTGCCGCGCGGCACTGCTGGCAGCTCACTATGATCGCAGGCGAGCACAAGCGGCACTGGATCAGCTGCTGCCAGCCAGCGCAGTAGTGGCACAAGCGAATCGCTCACTCGCTCTTCTCCTTGGTGGCGATTAGCCTGTAGTTGGTTAAAGCAGCTTGCCAGCTGCGCACTGCTCCCAGTGAGAGTGGCTCAAGCCCTTTTACCAAAGCTGTTTCCGCTAGCGCTTCAGCTTGGCCCAACATCTCAGGAGCCCACTGCATCAGGTGCTGAGCGCTGAACTCTGCGGATAGTTGCAGAGGCGCCACGCCCGCTGCAGCTTCAGTGTCGGCCTCCACTCCGGCAATGGGGCAGTGTGCCAGGAAATCAGATTTGAGCTCCCCGTGATGCACTAATTCATCAGGCATTGCCCGCGCTGGGCGAGCGGCGGGAATATCTTGCTTCATTCCACACATTCTAGTGGCAAATCGAAGTTGATCGATGTGCGTGCTCGACCCTGGCCGCTCTTGGTATGAACACCTGTACTTGATACCCTGGCTGCTCTTGGGATATGGAGTCACTTTATAATGGGGCTATAAAGAGCAACGATACGAAGCGTGGCAGCGGCGATTGGGGCGGCCAGGGTCGAGCCCGAGCAAGGCTGAGCTCAGGCCAGGCGGAGAGTTTCAATGCGCAGCTGCAGCCGCCGCTTCATTTCGGCCTCGCCCAGCCATTAGTCTTAAGCCCTTGATAGCCGCAAAATCCGCCGTCTTTGCCTAGGTCTTTTGCCCTAAAATGCGCTAGAATCTTGCACGGACCGCGCTTGCGGCTTCAAGCGAAAAGCGAATCGAAAGAATAGCGAACAGCTTGTGTAGGTAGCCAACTGCTAAGAAGGGCAAATAATGACGCAGTATGTGTATAGGTTCGCTGAGGGCGACAAAGATATGAAGGATCTCCTCGGCGGCAAAGGTGCGAACTTGGCGGAGATGACCAACCTCGGCCTCCCCGTGCCTCCAGGCTTCACGATCACCACGGATGCTTGCCGTGCTTATCTGAATACGGGTTCCACTCCTGATTCCCTCGATGTGGAGGTAACCACGGAGATCCGCGGCGTGGAGCAGGCTATGGGCAAGAAGCTCGGTGACGCTGAAGATCCACTGCTCGTCTCGGTGCGTTCCGGCGCGAAATTCTCGATGCCCGGCATGATGGAGACGGTGCTGAATATTGGCCTGAACGATCAATCTGTGCATGGCTTGGCCAAGCAAGCTTCTGACGATCGCTTCGCATGGGATTCCTATCGCCGCCTGATTCAGATGTTTGGCAAGACCGTGATGGATATTGACGGCGATCTCTTCGCTAACGAGCTGCATGGGCTGCAAGAGCGCAAGGGCTATAAGGGCGATCTGGATATGACCACCGAGGATCTGCAAGAGCTCGTGGTGGTGTACAAGGAAATCGTGAAGCGCGAGACGGGCCAGGAATTCCCGCAAGATCCACGCACCCAGATGGATATGGCGATCGAGGCTGTGTTCCGCTCCTGGAACACTGATCGTGCCCGCATCTATCGCCGGCGTGAGCGTATCCCCAACGATTTGGGCACCGCCGTCAACGTGCAGACCATGGTGTTTGGCAATATGGGTATGGATTCTGGCACTGGCGTGTGCTTCACTCGTGACCCATCGACTGGCCACAGCGGCGTGTATGGCGACTATCTGCAGAACGCTCAGGGCGAAGACGTGGTGGCAGGTATCCGCAACACCCTCTCCCTCGATGATCTCGAGAAGCTCGATAAGGCTTCCTACGATAAGTTGCGCGATATTATGCGCACTCTGGAGACTCACTATCGTGATATGTGCGATATCGAGTTCACGATCCAGAAGGGTAAGCTCTGGATGCTGCAGACCCGCGTGGGCAAGCGTACTGCTTCGGCTGCCTTCCGTATTGCTGAGCAGCTGGTGCGCGAGCGTTTGATCACTCGCGATGAAGCCGTGACGCGCGTTACGGGCGAGCAGCTCACTTCCCTGCTCTTCCCGCAGTTCGATAAGGCTGCCGATAAGAAACTGATTTCGCGCGGTATGCCGGCCTCGCCAGGCGCTGCTGTGGGTGAGATCGTGCTCAACAACGAGCAAGCCGTGAAGCGTACCAGTGAAGGCGCCACCGTGATTTTGGTGCGTCGCGAGACGAACCCTGATGACCTTGAAGGTATGGTGGCAGCTGCTGGCGTGCTCACCGCCCGTGGTGGCAAGACCTCGCACGCAGCTGTGGTGGCTCGCGGCATGGGCCGCTGCGCCGTGGTAGGCGCGGAGGACCTCGTGGTTGATGAAGCTGCGGGCACCGTATATGTGAAGAGCAAAGACTCCACCTATCATCTTGGCGATACGATCGCTATTGATGGCGCTACTGGCGAAATCTTCGAAGGTAATGTGCCTGTGACGGATTCTCCAGTGATGACCTATATTTCTCGCGGCTTGGCTGCTGCTCTTGCTGGTCTTGACGATGAAGATGATGTGGAGCTCGTGATCGCTGTAGACAACGTGCTCTCCCGCGCTGATGAGCGCGCCCGCTTGCAGGTGCGTGCTAATGCGGATAACCCAGAAGACGCTCAGCGTTCGCGTGAATTTGGTGCTCAGGGTATCGGCCTTTGCCGTACCGAGCACATGTTCCTCGGCGATCGCCGTAAGCTGATCGAGGCCGTGATTTTGGCGGAGACTGAAGCTGAGCGTGAGGCAGCCTACGATCAGCTAGTGCCGCTGCAGAAGGGTGACTTCGTGGGTATGTTTGGCGCAATGGATGGCCTGCCTGTCACTGTTCGCTTGATAGACCCGCCGCTGCACGAGTTCCTCCCAGATCTCACCGAGCTTTCTGTGAAGCTGGCCGTGAAGGAAGCCAAAGGTGAGGAAATCACCGCTGAAGAAAAGCGTGTGCTCCAGGCTGTGAAGCAAAACCACGAATCAAACCCGATGCTGGGCTTGCGTGGTATTCGCCTAGGCTTGAAGATGGCTGGCTTGATAAAGCTGCAGGTGCGCGCAATTGCTGAGGCTTATGTGGAACTCAAGGCGCAGGGCAAGAATCCGTGCCCGGAGATTATGATTCCGCTCATTGGCTCGATGCGCGAAATGCAGATCGCCCGCGATATGGCCCTCGATGTGCTTAAAGAGGTGAGCGAGGAGAGCGGTATTAGTGTGGATCTGCCGATCGGCAATATGATCGAGCTGCCACGAGCTGCCCTCACTGCTGGCCGCATTGCTCGGGAGAGCAACTTCTTCTCCTTTGGCACCAACGACCTCACCCAGACGGTGTGGGGCTTCTCGCGTGACGATGTGGAAGCTGCGTTCTTTAACGAATACTACGATTACGGCATCTTCGGCACCAGCCCATTCGAGAGCATCGATTGGCGCGGCGTGGGTGAATTGGTGAAGATTGCTGCCGAGCGGGGCAAGGCGAAGAACCCGGATCTGCACCTGGGCGTGTGCGGTGAGCATGGTGGCGATCCGCAGTCGATTCACTTCTTCCACTGGGTTGGCCTGGATTACGTGAGCTGCTCGCCGTTCCGTGTGCCAGTGGCTCGCCTTGAGGCTGGCCGCGCTGCTATCGCCAATGAAAGCGAAGCGGCAGGCTTGATTTGTGGGGTTCGCGATACGGGGTTAGTATTAAACTCGCTTGTGTTACAGCATAGCGGGGGCAATAGCTGATGCTAGGCCCCCGGCTACTTTTATAGGGCAGAGTGGGCATAGGGGAATTTGGGAAGGAAGGGTTGGACATGGGGGTGGGGGGGGGGGGGGGGGGGGGTGGTTTGTTAGTATATAAAAAAAAAAAAAAACCCCCCCAAACAACAAAAAAACAAAAAAATAATAA
>R16__coassemble_1262_pt1 | contig 17909 bp, 10 predicted proteins | sample R16__metabat2_low_PE_013 | metagenome-assembled genome bin R16
GCGCGTCCCCGTCTTTCTGGGTGTCCTGGGCGTGTGGCGGGTGGGGGGGCTGGGGTGGCCGCTCCCGCGTTTCGCGCGCCGCGAACCCCACCCCCCCCCCCCCCCACCCCCATGTCCACTAAAGGGACTGAAAGCACTAGTATTAGCCCCCATATTGGCTGATAATTAGGGCACCAGTATCTATAAGTGCATGAAAGGATTGCCATGGCTCCCGCGAAATCCTCCCCCGCAAAATCTGCTGCCCCCGTCACGAAAAAAGCCACCGCCGGCAAGCTAAAGCCAGCTAGCACGGCCGCTAAGCTGGCACCTAATAAGCCTAAGAATTCCAAGATTGTTTTGATTGGTGACGGCGCTGTGGGCTCCACTTATGCTTATGCGCTCACGCTTGAGGGGATTGGCCGCGAGCTGGGCATTATTGACATCAACCGGGAAAAGACTGTGGGCGATGCGATGGATCTTTCGGATGCGCTTTCGTTTACTTCGCCGAAGAAGATTTATGCGGCAGATTATGAGGATTGTGCGGATGCTGCGCTGGTGGTGATCGCGGGGGGCGCGGCGCAAAAACCGGGCGAGACCCGCCTTGATTTGGTGGATAAGAATCTGCGGATTTTCTATGACATTGTGAAAAACGTGATGGCTTCGGGTTTTGATGGCATTTTTATGGTGGCCACGAATCCGGTGGATGTGCTCACTTATGCCACGTGGCGCTTCTCGGGGCTGCCTTCGAATCGGGTGTTCGGCTCGGGCACGGCGCTGGATTCGGCGCGGCTGCGCAAAGAGATTGGTGAGCTGCTGAATGTGGATGCGCGCTCGGTGCATGCCTATATTATGGGTGAGCATGGCGATAGCGAGTTTCCAGTGTGGAGCAATGCGAATGTGGGTGGCATGGCGCTTTCGGAGTGGATTATGCGCAGCCCGGAGATCACTTCGGAGGCATTGAATCAGATTTTTGATGCGGTGGTGAATGCTGCCTATACGATTATTGATGCGAAGGGCGCCACCTATTATGGTATTGGTGCGGCGATGGCGCGGATCACGAAGGCGATTATGAGCGACGAGAATTCGGTGCACGCGGTGTCTGCATATTTGAATGGCGAGTTTGGGGTGCATGATGTGTATACGGGCACGCCGGCGATTGTGGGTGCGGAGGGTGTTCGCAGTGTGGTGCCGATTTCGCTGGATATGCATGAGAGTGAGCATTTGGATAGGTCGGTGCGGGTGCTGCGCGAGACGATCGAGAAGGCGTTTGCGAAGCTGGAGGGAGAGCTTGGGGAGAAGATCCCGGCTGGTGTGATTGCGTGACGGCGGTGGCGTGAGTTTTGCTGTGAAGCTTCTTGTTGGTGTGGTTTTGTTTCGGGCACTTATTGTTACATTTTATTTATAGCTGTTTTTGGCTTATACTTAAAAAGTCTCAGCCTTGTGGGCGAAGTGTATTCGCACCCCCCCCTTAATTAGGGGAGGATTCGCTTCCATCAAGCAGGCACAGGGCCGAGAAAAGATTTTCAATACCAAAAAGTTAATTTAGGTAGGGGATATTAAATGAAAGATACAAAGATACTGCGGGGGGGGGAGCCGTCTTAAGCATAAAGTGACGGCTGCAGTTAGTTCCCTTGCCGTGGTGCTCACGGGTCTAGTGGCTGGCAGCCTCGCCTCGCCGCTGGTGCCGCAAGCCCAGGCCGTGGCGCCCACAGGTGCGATTGAATCTACGAGCCAGCCCACGCAGCCATTCACAGTCAATGGCCAAGTGCGTGAAATCACGCAGCAAGCATTGGGTAATGTGAATTTGAATCCCACATCCGAGGGTATTGCCGGAGCGAAGGTATACATCCGCTGGATGGAAGGAAACGACGACCGCAAGCAAGCCACTTCGCCGTGGTACTACGCCACTACTGATTCAAATGGAAATTATTCGGTGCAGCTCAAGTCGTTCTTGGATGAGCGTGGTAATCTGCGCTACTTCTCTGCGGATCCGAAAACTGGAACGCTTGGATCCTTCACTGCTTTGGGTGCGTTCCGTGTTGCAGTAGGCAGTCCAGCGAACTATCACAACGCCGATGTGCTCACCGAAAAAATCCAGATTATGACGGTGCTTCCAGATCAAATTGCTCCGCAGTATTCGGAACTTTCAAATTATGCGAAGAACTGGGAGCCTGCCCAAGACAGCCTTGACAACAATGTGGGTGCCAAGTGGAATGTGAGCGAACACAAGATCAACGAGGTTTATCTTAACTTTGTGAAGAAGACGGATTACAACCTCAGCCAGGAGGAATCGAGATGGGCTACATCCGGTTCTGCAACGAATGGTGTAGATGCTAATGGTAGCGAGTATGGCAGTATTAGCGGCACGGTGTTCTGGAATGCCTCCCACCCAAATGGTGCTGCCGACTTCACTACAAATGCGGAACTGCAGCAAGGCAGTGTGATTACTGGTGGTAACCCCGACCTGGTGCTTAAGGGCCAGAAGATCGTGGGTTCGTATCTAAGCGATGAAGCTATTGTGGCCGCTCTCAATCACGCCGCGCAGGTGACGAATCACACGTGGCATGGTGCGGACTGGACTGTGGATGATGAAAACGAGCTGCAGCAGTGGATTAGCGATCAGATCGCAATTCATCCTGAATACATTGCCGAGACGGTGCAGACCACATCTGACGAAAATGGCAAATACAAGCTCTACTTCAAGGGTATTTATGGTGATTCAGATACTTACAAAGGAATTGTTTCCAATGCCAAGTGGCACACTCTAGCCAATTCTTGGAGTGAAGGCGTATGGACTAGCGGCGCCTTGAACTCAAAGCACATCAATGCTGACTGGTCCTATGTGTATCCGGCAGACCAGCCGAGCAACGTTGGCTTCCAATCCCCGTGGCAGCTTGGTCGGTGGCTAGATCCGGAAGGCACTGACGCTTGGGGTGGCGCAAACTTTGTGTCGGCCTCGGCCTCTGCGGCAGTGACTACCGATGCCTATCGTGCTCAAGATTTTATTGCGACACCAATGGCGATACTGTTTGACGTCACACCCTATGACAATATGGAGAACCCGGCAAAGCCAGGTGACACCGCTCATACGACGGCTTCGGGATTACTTAATTATTCGAACCTCACCTACGAGATCGTGTGGACAGATCCAGCTGGCAATACCGTTGGTTCGTGTGGACCGAGCACGGCTGACACTAGCTTCTCTCTGCAGGATTGCCCGCTGAAGGTGCCGGACGATCTGGCGCAAGATACGGTCTACAAAGCGACGTTGTATTCGTACGACGCCACTGGCGCTAAGACTAATGTTGGCGAAGACCAGTTCGTGGCTGTGGTGCCAATCGAACTCCCGTGGACTTCAGTGGGTGACGAGTATTCGGGGAATGCGGCTACAAATCCACCGAGCGCCAGCTACACCTATTCGGATTACGATGCCTCCAACCTTCCGAAGAGCCTAACTATGGATAAAACCGGTGCTATTTCCGGCAAGACTGACGCTGGTACGGAGGGTACCTATAAGCCCACAATTAGCAAGACGATCAGCACCACGGATGAGGTGACCAGCGAGACTATCACTGCCAAGCGCTCTAGTGTATATCAGTTGGTCGTCACCGATACCCCGCTGGCTGATGGCGCTGTGGGTACGGAATACACTCAGGCCGTGAAGCCGACTGGTTTTGAGGATGCTGGCTACAAGGTGCAGTCGATTACGTCTGTGAATGGGCTGCCAGATGGTCTGACGTATGCGGACGGCCAGATCACGGGCACGCCCACCGCCGTGACGGCGGCTACGCAAGAGCAACCGAACGTCACTGTCACTTACACTGTGGTGAAGGTGGATGTGAACGGCGATCCGGTGCAGGATGCCGATGGCAATCAGATCACTAAGACAGTGGTGGACAAGGTGCCGCTGGCGATCACGCCGAAGGCAGCGCAGCCCACCTTCGATCCCACCGATGATCCCAATCCTGATGATCCGGATAACCCGGATGATCCAGCCAATAAGAACGGCGTGGTGACGGTGAAAGGAGCTGATGGGCAGTGCTTGGCTAAGCCCACTATCAGCGTGCCGAACGATACGAACATCACCTATGCGGTGGCGGAGAACGGCAACGGCACGCTCGATGGCAACACCGTCACCGTCACTGATCCGAGCAAGGATGTGACTATCACGGCTACGGCTGCAACCGGCTTCACGATCAAGGAGTCTGCGGCGGATGCTGAGTGGAAATACACCCTCAACGAAGCCAAGACGGTGGCCACCTTCACCGTGTCCGCAAGCCTCTTCGCTTGCGAAGCCAACGGCTATGATCCCGATTATAAAGATATTCGGGTGGTGGAAGGTAAGCCGATCAGTGTGGCTGCTCCCGCCGATAAAGCCGGCAAGGATCTGCCTGCGGATACTACCTACTCAATCACCGATAATGGCGGCCTGGAAGGGCTCGAGATTGCTGAAGATGGCTCGCTTAGCTTGGATGCGGCGCCTGATGTGACGGCGAACAAGGATTACACCGTGAAGGTGGACGTCACCTACCCGGATGGTTCGGTAGATAAAATCGACGTGGTGGTGCGGGTGCTAAACGATGGCGACGGCGATGACGTGCCGGATCCTGATAACCCGAATGACCCGCAGCCTGGCGAAGACAAATGCCCGAACACCCCTGCGGGTGAGGCTGTGAACGCCGATGGCTGCTCGCTGGGGCAACTCAACGATCCGAAATATGAGAGCACTGATGCCGCGCTAGGCGAGGCCGCCACTTCGGAGGCACCCACCTTCGATAATCCCACCACTAATGGGGTGACGGAGAAGAATACGGCTCCCGAAGGCACCAAGTTCGAACTGAACGATCCCGATGGCAATTTCACTAAGGCAGATTCTGCTGCCGATGTGGATCAGCCCGGCGAAGTATTCATGGATCCGGATACTGGTGTGATCACCTATTATCCGAAGGATGATCAGGCTGAAACCACCGTGAATATCCCGGTGAAGGTGAGCTACTTCCTTGACGGGGAGGCTTCCGGCACTGATACGGTGGATGCCCCGTTCGCGGTGGCGAAGGCTGGCGAGGTGGTGCCCGGGTTCGATCCGGACACCGGCGTGTCCACAAAGGGCAACGATGGCAAGTGCCTGGTGGATGCTGCTGGCAAGCACATCGCCACCGTCACAGTGCCCACCGAGACCAACGGCATCACCTACAAGGTGTTCCAGAACTCGCAAGAGATCACCGGCGCTAACGGCGTGTACACGGTGGATCCGGCCTCTGACGTGCAGGTGAAGGCCATCGCACCGACCGGCAAGACCATCAAGGCTTCGAGTGCCGGCGAGTACAGCCTGAACACCGACAAGACCGAAGCCACCTGGACGATTCCGGCCAGCAAGTTGACCTGTACCGACCCGGTGACACCGAACTTCAATCCGAACACCGGTATTGACACCGACCCGAATGCCAATAAGTGTGACGTCAACGGCACGATCACTATCACGGCACAAGACGGCGTGAAGTACACCGTGATCGGCGGCACCGCTGTTGACGGTCAGGAAGGCAAGTACACCTTCCCGCTGGATGGTGAAACCCAGGTGCAGGTGAAGGCTGAGCCTGAAGCAGGCTATAAGTTCCCTGCCGAGACGGCAGAAGGCTGGACGCTGGATGGCACCGCTTGGGTGCTTGATGTGGATAACGCCGTGGATGAGGATTGCGTGGTGGAGCCAGGCGATCCGAGCGGCAGCAATCCTTCCGCCACCGCTGGCGCTGACGGCTCTTTCGATTGCTCGGCTAAGCCAAGCGTCACTATCACTGAGCAGGCCGGCGTGATCTATAGCTACACCATTGATAAAGGCGACACTCAGGCTGTGACGTTCACCAACGGCAAGGCCGTGATCGAATACGAGTATGGCCAGCAAGTGGTGGTGACGGCCGCGGCAGACACTGATAAGGGCTATTCGCTCAAGACGGATGCTCAAGCTTCTTGGACCTTCAACGAAGTGAAGAACCTTGAGAACTGCCCAGTGGATCCCACGAAACCAACTTCTGGCGATCAGGCCACCGAGACCACGCCTGCTTGGCAAAACCAAGTGACCAAGGCTGGCGTGCCCGTCACCGCTGAAAACGTGGGCGAGGATCTGCCTGATGGCTCTAAGGTGAGTGCATCCACTGGTGCTTCCGGTTGGACTGTGACCACCGACCAAGAGGGCAACGTGACGGTGACCCCGCCGAGCTTCGCTGAGACCGGCGACAAGGCCACTATCGAGGTCGTGGTGGAGTATCCAGACGGTTCGAGCGACGTGGAGTACTTCACCGTCACCGTGAAGAACGACGACACCACGCCGGATGATCCGAGCGATGACCCCACCGATGCAGACGAGACCACGCCTGCTTGGGAAAACGCTGAGACGCTACCCGGCGTGCCAGTGGACGTGCCCAACAATGGCGATAATCTGCCCGGCGGCTCTAAAGTGGATGCTGAAGCAGGCGATGGCTGGGATGTGACCGCCGATGGCGACACCATCACCGTCACCCCGGCGGCTGATGCTGAGCCTGGCGATAAGACCACCGTGACCGTGACGGTCACTTACCCAGATGGTTCCAAGGATACGGAAACCTTCACGGTGACTGTGGTGACCCCGCCAGATTGGCCTAATACGGATACTGATCCTAAAGATCCCACTGGGCCAGTGGAAGTGACGCCCACGCACCCGGAGAACATTCCGGATGACGATCCCAACAATCCAGATGATGGGGTGGAGGTGCTCCAGGATCCTGATGATCCGGGCACCGGCGAGGTGGATCCAGACAATCCGCCCACCATCGATCCCACCACCGGGAAAGTGACAGTGGATCCGGCCGATGATTCCAAGTGCGGCGCCACTATCAACATGATCGTGCGCAGCAAAGAATCACAGGTAGTGATCGACAAGTTCACGGTGACGGTGAAGTGCACTGTGGATCCCACCAAGGATCTACTCACCGCAATCGCTAAAGCCAACGATCCGGGCAAGTGCTTGGTGAACGCGTTTATCACGCTTCCCGAGCAGCTGCCGGCTGGTGTGCAGCTCAAGGTGGAATCGCAAGGCAAAGAGCTGAACGCGGATGAAGCTGGCCACTATGTGTACGGCGCTGCAGATGAGGCACGCTCGGCCACAGTGACGGCCACGCTCGCCGAAGGCTACAGCTGGGATCCAGCGCCGACTGCCGAAAACATGGCAGCCGAGGGCGCCGAGGTGCAGGTGGAAGGCAACGCGATCATGTGGACCTTCAAGGCTGAAGCCTCCAATGGCTATTGCGAAAACGGCAAGCATGATCCTGGCTACGATGATGGCGAAACCGAACCCGGCAAGCCGATCGTGATCGAACAAACCGGCGATCCGGAACTACCGGAAGGCACCACCTGCGAGATCACCTCCGAGATCCCAGCAGGCTGGAAGGCTGTGCTTGATCCTGAGACCTGCAAGCTCACGGTGACCCCGCCAGACACGGCTAAACCAGGCGAGAAGATCACCGTGGAAGTGACCTTCACCTATCCAGACGGTTCCAAAGACACGGATAGCGTGACGGTGACGATCGCAAAGGCTGAGGAGCCGAAGGACGGCCGGCATCCAGACACCGGCTCGCACACAATGACCGCTGGGCTCATCGCGCTGGCGCTGATGGGCGCAGGCGCGGCAGCCGTGGCCATACGTGGCCGCCGCCGCGAAGCCTGATCGGCACAAGGTGGGGGTGGAGTGTAGGAGGCCTGGCCTTGCGCACTCCGCCCCACCGAAAAGCTTTGCAGCTGCTAATAATGAGTACAGTTCACCCTAAACTCCAAGCGCTGCAAAATAGCTAGAATCCGATACCCCTAAAATCGATGCTGGCTTCCCCAGGAACCCCGCTTCGGCGGGGTTCCGCTTATCTGCACTCGACCCCCATGTCCATTTCGCTCCGCCAAATCCCTAAATCCCCTAATGTGCAAGCTCTAGTGCAAATTTGCTGATATTCCCCAATCCGAGCCCAAGCACGATAGGCTTGAGAAGATGAATGATGAACTACTCCGTGCCGATGCGCAAGAGACGCCGCAACAGCGCGCTGCCCGCTTCGAGCGCGACGCCATCCCGTATCTCGACCAGCTCTATGGCGCGGCAATGCGGCTCACCCGCAACCCACAAGACGCCGAGGATCTGGTGCAAGAAACCTACGCCAAAGCCTTCGCGGCCTTCCACCAATACAAGCCAGACACCAACCTCAAGGCTTGGCTCTATCGCATCCTCAACAACACCTTTATTTCCAACTATCGCAAGGCGCAGCGCCGCCCGAAAGAAGCCGATTCAGCCGAGGTAGAGGATTGGCAGGAATATAAAGCGGCCTCGCATCATTCCACTGGTATGCCCTCCGCCGAGGCGGAGGCCCTGGAAAATTTGCCTGATTCTGAGATTCGCGATGCGCTCGAGCAGTTGCCCGCGGATCGGCGCGCGGCGGTGTATCTCGCGGATGTGGAGGGATTCTCTTATCAAGAGATCGCCGAGATTATGGGCACGCCGATTGGCACGGTGATGAGCCGCCTGCATCGCGGGCGGGCGCAGCTGCGCGATGTGTTGCGCGATTACGCGAAAGAACTAGGCTACAAAGTGAAGGAGAAGCGATGAGCGGGCACAGCGGGCGCGATGAGGAATTCCGCGCTTGGAGTGACGGCGATGAGCTAGATATGGATCAGCACTTCGCCCAGCTTATGGCACAGCTAGAAGCGTGTGGGTGCGGGCCAGCCTCAGGCACAGCGGGCGCAGGAACGCGCAGATCAGCTTTTGATGACGGCGGGCCCTTGCCGCCAGCGTGCGGGCCTGTGATCGAAAATATTGCGCAGATGCTGGATCACGTGATGCCAAGCGAGTTGGAGCGGATGATGCGCGAGCACTCTGAAAACTGCGAGCAGTGCGGGCCAGCAGTGGATGCCGAGATGCGGCTGCGCGAACTCGTGCGCCGCTCCTGCTCCGAGCATGCCCCCGAGAGCCTGCGGGTGCGGATCACCACCCTCACTGCCGAATTTCACTCTTAGCGCACCCCCTGCTGAATTCGGCAAAATGGCGCCCATTCGCTAGAATAGCGCCGAAGGAAAATCCAATAGAACCTGGAGGATACAATGTCTACTCGTGGAAACAAGCGCCGTGCCCGCGCCAAGAAGAAGGCGAATCACGGCAAGCGCCCCAACGCCTGATCCGATAAAGCCCAGCTTCTGATATGAAAGAGCGCTGCGGCTAATCATGGATCGGCAGCGAATGGCCCAAATAATAGCGCCAGGCGTATGCAACACTAGAGGTTGAGTGAAAGCACTCAACCTCTTTGTTTAAGTGAGGAGCAGCAATGGCATCCACAGCAAGCACAAATCCCGCGGCTTCAGCCCCCGAACCATCCCAGCCATTCGCGGCGTCACGCGAAAAAATGGCTGCGGCCGGGTGCACCGAGCTCGCAATCGAAGTCTTTACCCGCTACGCGCAACAGGTGCGTGACGGCGCCACCGGGCTGATCCCGGAAGAGACTATCGAGCCAATCACGGCCGTGGATAGCGCGGAAGATTTTGCAGCGCAAGTGCCGGAGGCGCAAGCCAAGGCGGCGCTGGCGCAGACGGTGATGCTCAAGCTGAACGGCGGCTTGGGCACCTCGATGGGTTTGGATCATGCGAAGAGCCTGATTTCGGTGCGCGACGGCAAGAGCTTCCTCGATATTATTTGCGCGCAGGTGCGCGCGGCGCGCGAAAAGTATGGGGTGCGGCTGCCATTGATTTTCATGGATTCCTTCCGCACCCGCGAGGATACGCTCTCGGCGCTGCCGGATGATATTGCGGTTCCGGATCTGCCGATCGATTTCATCCAGGGCAAAGAGCCGAAGCTGCTAGTGGATTCGCTGGAGCCAGTGAGCTGGCCGAAAGACCCAGAGCTAGAGTGGTGCCCGCCGGGGCATGGCGATATTTTCACCACGCTCACCGATATGGGCTTGGTGGATACGCTGCTGGAACAAGGCTACCGCTATATGATGACCTCCAACGCCGACAATCTGGGTGCCACCCCGAGCGCCGAGATCGCGGCGTGGTTTGCGCAAAGTGGCGCGCCCTATGCGCCCGAAGTGTGCTGGCGCACTCCGGCCGACCGCAAGGGCGGGCATCTGGCGCGCCGGCTTGCTGATGGCCGCGTGATTTTGCGCGACACCGCCCAGACTCCGGAAGATCAGATGGATTACTTCACCGACGAGCACCGTCACCCCTTCTTCCATACGAACAATCTCTGGTTCAACTTGGAGGCGCTGAGCAAGCTGCTGCATGAGACGGGTGGCCTCGTGAATCTGCCGCTGATCCGCAATCGCAAGACGGTGGATCCCACGGATTCTAGCTCCCCCGAGGTGTATCAGCTCGAATGCGCGATGGGCGCAATCGTGGCGAATTTTGATGGAGCGAAGCCGGTGCTGGTGCCGCGCAGCCGCTTCCTGCCGGTGAAGACCACGAACGATCTGCTGCTGCTGCGCTCCGACGTGTATGAAGTGACGCCGGATGCGCACCTGAAGATGGTGGTAGACAAAGCGCCGGTGATTGATCTCGACAAAAAGTACTACAAGTTTGTGGCAGATTTCGAGCAGCGCTTCCCCGTGATTCCGTCGATCAAACACGCCGTCACCTTCACGGTGAAGGGGGATCACACCTTCGACAAGGTGCAGACTTACTCCGGCAATGTGGTGATTGAGTGACGGCGCTCTCGATCCATCGCTCTTGAAGCATCGCATTTGGGGTGCACTAGTTGATCTCGGCAATTTAGTGTGCTCAAAAATAGGGCTAAGGGCTGCCTCTAGTGCCCCGCTGCGATGCTAGTCTCTTGCCTCGAAAAGATCACTTTGGCGCGCCCCGCGGCGCCCATTTTTAGGCAAAGGTGCATTATGGAAGAATCCCAGCTCCAAGAGCAGCAATCGAAGGCAACGCACAAGCGCGGGCGGCTCACCATCCCCACCGATCTCGACGTGGTGGCAGAAACCCTAGAACTAGCCGAAAAGTGGGGTGCGGATGCGGTACGTGACGCCGATGGCACCGAGTTTCCGACCGAGCTCGCCGATGCTGGCCTCAAGGTGTATTCCACCTATTACACCACTCGCAAAGACAACGCCTGGGCGAAGGCCAACCCGGATGAAGTGCAGCAGTGCTACATCATGACTGGTTTTCACACTGCCCCTGCCGCAGGGCCGCTCGTGATCGAGTTGATGGCTGGGATCAGCAAAGAGCTGCTCGAAGTGAATACGCGCGACGATATTTCTCGCTGGTGGGAAGTGATGGATCGCTCCACCGGGGAGCCACTGCCGCCCAGTTCCTGGAGCTATGATGCCACCCAGGGCGCCGTCGTCATCGCCAATCCGGAGCCATTCCACGATTACACGGTGGCCTTCCTCGCCTATCTGATCTGGGATCCAGTGCATATGTATAATGCGGTGACGAACGACTGGAAAGATTTCGAGCACCAGATCACCTTCGACGTGCGCCAGCCCAAGACCCACGCCTATTCGCTGCAGCGGCTGCGCAAGTTTATCGCCGAGCATCCCTACGTGAACGTGATTCGCTACACCACTTTCTTCCACCAGTTCACGCTGATTTTCGATGAGCTGCGCCGCGAGAAATACGTGGATTGGTATGGCTATAGCGCCAGCGTCTCCCCATATATTTTGGAGCAGTTTGAGCGCGAAGTGGGCTACAAGTTCCGCCCTGAATATATCGTGGATCAGGGCTATTACAACAACCAGTATCGAGTGCCGAGCCGCGAGTTCAAAGATTTCATGGCGTTCCAGCGCCGCGAGGTGGCTAAGCTGGCCAAAGAGTTTGTGGATATCACCCATGAGCTGGGCAAAGAGGCCATGATGTTTCTCGGCGATCATTTTATTGGCACCGAGCCATATATGCCTGAATTTGCTTCGATTGGTCTCGATGCGGTGGTGGGTTCGGTGGGCAACGGCTCCACGCTGCGGCTCATCTCCGACATCGAGGGTGTGGATTACACCGAAGGCCGGCTGCTGCCCTACTTCTTCCCGGATGTGTTCCACGAGGGCGGCGATCCACTGCAGGAAGCGAAAATCAATTGGGTGACGGCGCGGCGCGCGATCCTGCGCAAGCCGATCGACCGCATCGGTTACGGCGGCTACCTGAAGCTGGCGTTGCAGTTCCCAGAGTTTGTGGATTACGTGGCCGAAGTGGGCGACGAATTCCGCGAGCTTTACGAAAACGTGCGCGGCACCACGCCTTATTGTGCGAAGCGAGTGGCAGTGCTCAATTCGTGGGGTAAGGCCCGCTCCTGGGGCTGCCACATGGTGCATCACGCGCTTTACCAGAAGCAGAACTACTCTTATGCGGGCGTGATCGAGGCACTTTCGGGTGCTCCCTTTGACGTGTGCTTCCTCAGCTTCGACGATCTGCTCGCCGATCCGGCTGTGCTCGACGATATCGACGTGATTATCAACGTGGGTGACGGCGACACTGCGCATACGGGCGGCGAGATTTGGGAGAATTCGCGCCTGACGGCGGCGATCAAGGCCTTCGTGGCGCGCGGCGGCGGCTTGATTGGTGTGGGCGAACCAGCCGGCCATCAGTATCAAGGCCGCTATTTGCAGCTTGCCGGAGTGCTCGGGGTGGAGAAAGAAACCGGTTTCACGCTTGGCTACGACAAATACAACTGGGAAGCCAACGCCGATCATTTCATTCTTGAAGACGTGGCCGATGAAGTGGACTTTGGCGAGGGCAAGAAGAGCATTTATGCGCTGGCGGGCACCCAGATTTTGGTGCAGCGCGAGCAGGAAGTGCAGCTCGCTGTCCACGAATTCGGGGAAGGGCGGGGCGTATATATTTCCGGCTTGCCCTACAGCTTCGAGAATGCGCGGCTATTGCAGCGGGCGATAATGTGGGCTGCCGGCAGTGAAGCCGAGCTGCAGCGCTGGTATTCGAGCAACGTAAACGTAGACGTGCACGCCTATCCAGAAAACGGCAAATATGCGGTGGTAAACAACACTTACGAGCCGCAGCGCACCAATGTGTATCGCGGCTCGGGCGAAAGCGAAGAGCTGCAGCTCGCAGCCAACGAGATTCGCTGGTTTACGATTTAGCTCTTAAGGTAGCTAAGAGCTTCTGCGAGGATTATTTTGGAAAGGTGGGCGCTCGCACTTGATCCGCCGTGCCCGCTTTCCAAATAAACCGAAGCAAATGAAGCAATAGGGCTAAAGGCATAGGGGGGGGCTGGTGTTTTTGATAGATTGATAACGAAATCAAATCTATTGAGGGCGTTGGAACCCCCTCCAGCGCTATGTACCTAAAGGAAATAACTGATTTGATTTATTCAAAGGAGAGAAATCCATGGCAATTTCAAAGAAGATTTTCGCCAGTGCGGCTGTTTGCGCGCTTAGCGTGGCCAGCCTAGCGGCATGCTCTAGCAGCTCCGAGCAAGCTGATAAGCCAGCTGAAGGCGAGGCTGTGAAAATCGAATATCTGCATCGTCTTCCCGATGGCGATGGTATGACCCCTGTGGCCGACATCGTGGCCAAGTGGAACGAAGAGAATCCTGATATTCAGGTCACAGCCACCAAGTTTGATGGCAACGCCCAAGATCTGATCAAGAAGGTGCAGACTGATACGGCTGCCAGCACGGCTCCATGCTTGTATCAGGCTGGCTACGCCGATCTTGCTGAGCTTTACGTGAACGGCTTGGTGCAAGATGTTTCGCAGTATGCCTCCGCATACAAGGCTGATTTCAATGCTGGCCCATTCGAATCCATGGCAATCAATGGCCAATATCTCGGCTTGCCGCAGGATACTGGCCCGCTCGTTTACTTCTACAACAAGGCCGCTTTTGAAGAGCTCGGCCTCTCGGTGCCCACCACCTCGGATGAGTTCATCGAAACCGCTAAGGCTGCTGCCGCTCAAGGCAAGTACATCGCTGCCTATGAGGGCGACGAAGGCGCTCAGATCTTCTCCGCTATGACCGCCGCTGCAGGTGGCCAGTGGTTCGCTACTGATGGCGAAAGCTGGACAGTGAACACTGCTGATGCTGGCGCCGCCAAGGTGGCTGACTTCTGGCAGCAGCTGCTCGACGCTGGGGCAGTGAAGGTAGTGGGCCGTTGGGCTGAAGAGTGGGCTCCGGCGCTGCAGAGTGGCGAGCTGATCGGCACCATCGGTGCCGCATGGGAAGCCCCGCTGCTCGCTGGCGATATGCCTGATCAGAGCGGCCAGTGGGCGATTGCTCAGCTGCCTGATTTCGGTGCTGGCGCTGCTTCTGGCCCAGATGGTGGTTCCGGCGTGGTAGTCTCCAAGACCTGCGAATATCCAGAGCAGGCCATGGCATTCAACGCTTGGTTCAACACCCAGGTGAATGATCTCGCTTCGCAGGGCCTCGTGGTGGCAGCCAGCGCTGCGCCGGATGCTCCCTCCTACGCTGAGTTCTATGGCGGGCAAGACGTGATCGCAGAATTCAACGCAGCCAACACCGCGATGAAGCCATTCACCTTCATCCCAGGCTGGTCGGTGCCGCAGGCTTACTTCTCGGGTGACGGCGGCGCGGCTGCTGGCGACGGCTCCATGACCGTGGCTGACGTGTTTGCTAAGGGTGGCGACACCGCTAAGCAGGCACTCACCGATCTCGGCCTCACCGTAAAGTGAAATATATTTCCTAAAGTCACCATTCAATAGAGTGGCGCAGGGTGCTCGCCAAGCCTCTTGGGGGGCAAGGCGAGCACCCTCTCTAATATAATCTCTTACTTCTCCAGCTACGGCGCCAAGCACTATCCGTTGCAATCGCCGCTAGCCCCAAATAATTGGCTTTGCATCCCTATTCTCATCAAGGAGTGATTCATCGTGGCTGCCGGCACGGCGCCGAAGATCCGCAAAACGCCCAGAGCGCGCAAAGAAGCACGCACCGGTTGGATCTTCATGGCTCCATTCACAATCCTCTTCACGCTAATCTTCTTACTCCCGATTGGCGTGTCAATATATCAAAGCTTCTTCCAAACCAAAGTGACCGGCGGCGGCGCCTATGGCGGTGGCGAAGCCACTCAACAATTCGTGGGGATGCAAAACTACCAATACGTCGTCACCAACACTGATTTTTGGGCCGGTATCGGCAGAGTGATTCTCTACACCTGCTTCCAGGTGCCGGTGATGATCATCGCTGCGCTTGCGCTTGCGCTCTTGATAGATTCCTATCTGGTGCGCCACGTCACCACCTTCCGCCTCGGCTGGTTCCTGCCTTATGCTGTGCCTGGCGTGGTGGCCGCTATCATCTGGCTGTGCATCTATACTCCCTCGATTTCTCCGATTAACTCGGTGTGGGAAACCTTGGGCGGTGGCACCTTCCCAATTAACTTTTTCGGCAAAACCACGATATTGGTGAGTATGGCCAATATGACCACTTGGACCTTCACCGGCTACAACATGCTCATCTTCCTGGCTGCATTGCAAGCTATTCCGCACGAGCTTTATGAAGCAGCCCGCCTCGATGGAGCTACAGGCTTCCAGATCGTCACGAAGATCAAGATCCCGATGGTGCGTGGCGCAGCGCTGCTAGCAATCCTGCTATCGATCGTGGGCACGATTCAGCTATACAATGAACCGCAAGTGATGTGGACGCAAAACCAATGGATGGGCTTAAGCTACACCCCGATGATGATGGCGCTCAACACCGCAAAGAAGACCCTCACCCCTGGCGGGGACGGCCCAGCTTCAGCAATCGCAATCGTGATGGCTTTGATTGCGGGGATTCTCGCCGTGCTCTACTTCCTAATCGACAGGAAGGTAGGTGCCAGCAATGACTGATACAGCGATGAAAACGCGCGGCCATAAAATGGCGGTGACGGCGGGCGGCCTCGAATATCGCCCCTCTATTGAAGGGCTTTCCTCACGCTCGCTCTTGCCCTCGAAACCAGCGAAAGTGATCGCTCTCGTGGTGATGATCATTGCGCTAATTTACTTCATCTTCCCGATCTATTGGGTGATTATCGCGGCCACCAAGACCAACGCCGAAATCTCGGGCACCTTCGGCCTCTGGTTCGCTCCACACAATGATTCCACGGCGAGCAGCTCACTGCCAGAAGCAATCGGAGCAAACTATGCAGCCCTGATGGCCTGGACGAAGGGCATGCTTTGGCGCTGGATTGGCAACTCGCTCTTCTACTCCACCGTCTCGGCAGCGATCGGCACGATTGCATCCGTGATGGCCGGCTATGCGCTCGCCAAATTTAAGTTCCCACTGAAAAACGCCACTGCTGGCGTAATTATGGCCGGGCTGCTGATGCCGGTGGCTATCCTCACTGTGCCGATGTACGTGATGTTCCTCAACATGGGGCTCAACAACACCATGGCCTCCATCATTATTCCGTGCTCCGTCTCCCCATTCGGGGTGTTCCTCGGGCGCGTATATGCGCAAAGCTCAGTGCCTACAGAGCTGCTCGAAGCTGCACGCATTGATGGAGCCGGCGAATTCCGAATCTTCTTCGGAATGGTGCTGCGCTTACTGGCTCCCGCAATGGTCACGATCTTCCTATTCATTTTCGTGGCCACCTGGAACAATTTCGTACTGCCACAGTTGATGGTCTCCAGCGAGGAGCTCAAACCAATCACGCTTGGCCTCTACGGTATGGCTAGCTATTTTGATCCAGCTTATGGCCCTATGATGATGGCCTCGCTGCTAGGCGTGATTCCACTGATCGTGCTCTTCCTTGCTTTGCAAAAGTATTGGCAGAGCGGCTTGGCTGCTGGCGCCGTGAAGGGTTGATCTTTCCTCTCCTTTGGCCACAGAAAGGCATCAGTAGCTATGGCAACGCCCGTATTCACTTACGATAACCCGATGAGTTGGGCTGAGTGTGGAGTGACGCTCAGTGCATCCACGGTACGCTACAGCGAAGAGTGGATGCGGGCGTTGCTTTCTCACATGGCCCGCGCCCGCATGAACGTGCTGCTTTGGGAAGTAAAAATAGCACGCGGCGAGAGTGGCGCAAAGAGCACCACCGGTTTCATTACCAGTCAGCCCTTCGTCACGCCCGAAGAAGCGCATCGCATCATCGGCTATGCGCGCGAGCTGGGCATCGCCGTGATTCCCGAAATCAATTCTCCAGGGCATTTGCGCACTTGGCTCACGCATTATCCGGAGTTTGCTATTCGTGACGCCAAAGGCGAGCGGGATTTGGAGCGGCTTGACGTGCTCAATCCCGAGGCAGTGCAGTGGTATCTGGATCTGGCAGATTCTTATGCCGAGGTATTCGATAGCCCCTGGTGGCATATGGGCGCCGACGAATTTGAAAACGAGCTCGATCATCGCACCTATGCGGATTATCCCCAACTTGCCGCGGCAGCTGTGGAGCGATACGGGGTTGGAGCGCAGCCTTGGGATGTGAATATGGCTTTTGTGAACACTGTGGCCGAGCATATGCGAAGGCATGGCTTGAAGCTGCGAATCTGGAATGATGGCTTGCGCCGCGGCGGAAAAGTGCAGCTAGACCCAAGCATCATAGTGGAATACTGGATCGATAAAGGCGCTAACTATCTTAATCCATGTGAGATTGCGGCGGCCGGGCATGATTTGATTAACGTGCCGCAGCGGCTCTATTTTTCCCGCTCAGAGAAGCATATTTACAGCCCTAACGCGCAGGCTATCGCAGCTGCTGGGCGCGCAGGCTTAGCGCTATTTGACGGCGATCAGGTGCTTCCGGCTGAGCTGGCCCATAAGCAGCGCGGGATTCGCGTCTCGCTCTGGCCAGACCGGGCCGAATGCCAAAGCGCCGAAGATTTCTTTGCCGAAGCCCAAGATATGATCACCCTCGTGGGCGAGCTTGCCGGCAAAGCCTAAATATAAGTGGACAGTGGGGGGGGGGGGGGGGGGGGGGGGGGTTGGTGTATAGTGTTAGAGGACAGGAACACACACCCCACCACCACCCACAAGAGCGCGCACAGGGAGGGGG
>R16__coassemble_1413_pt1 | contig 13170 bp, 10 predicted proteins | sample R16__metabat2_low_PE_013 | metagenome-assembled genome bin R16
CCCCCCCCCCCCCCCCCCCCCCCCCCCCCCCCCCCCCCCCCCCGCCCCCCCCCCAACCCCCCCCCCACACAACCCCCCCCCCCCCCCCCACCCCCATGTTTACTTCGTGAGCTGCGGCATCCACGTCACAGCAGCACTCGGAATGGCTCAAGCAGTCGCTCGCCTAAGCGTGGCCAAAAGCCGCGCTGCTCCCAGCGCTCGCTGGTGAGCTCATGCGCATTCGTAAGATCCATTTCAAAGATTTTCTCCATTGCGGCCGCAGTGTCGGCGTCAAAAATCTCCAGGTTCACCTCGAAGTTGCCTTTCATTGAAAGCCGGTCGATGTTGGTGGTGCCCACTGTGCTCCAGATGCCGTCCGCCGTCATCGTCTTGGCATGCACCATCGCCTCTTCGTAAAGGAAAATCCGCACGCCCGCGGCCAAGAGTTCGGCATAATGCGGGCGGCCCACCCAGTCGGCCACGATGTGGTTCGAGTATTGCGGCAGCAAAATCCGCACGTCCACTCCGCGCCGCGCAGCGTTCATAAGCGCTTGTTTGATGCCATCGTCGGGGATGAAATAGGCCATCGTGATCCAGATGCGTTCAGAAGCGCGATCAATTGATTCGAGATAGAGCGCGCGCACTGGATACGAATTGTAGGCGGGGGTGTTCACTGAAGCCCGTAGATTCGAAGCCCAGGAGCCCGAGCCGAGATCGGGCAGCTCCGGCTGCTTCTTGTGGTTGTAGTACATATTCCACATATCCACGAAAGAATTCTCCAGCTCCCACACTTGTGGGCCAATCACTCGCATGTGGGTGTCGCGCCAATGGTGAGCGTAGGTATCGCCAATGTTGTAGCCGCCAGCGAAGCCAACACGGGAATCCACGCAGAGGATCTTGCGATGGTCGCGGCCTTTTTTGCGGGCGTTGCCGGTGAGGATCCCAGGGCGGATCAGTGGAAAACGAATCACGTGCAGATTCGGCAGTGGGGGATAGCGGCGGAAACTCGGCGGCTGATTGATGTTGCCAAAGGTGTCGAGAATGATATACACATCCACGCCGCGCTGGGCTGCTTTGATGAGCTCTTCGCGAAAAGCCGTGCCGATTCGGTCGGCCTTCATAATGAACATTTCGAAGAATATATGGTCGCGGGCGGTGCGAATAGCTGCAATTTGGTCGCGATAGAGATCTTCGCCGTAAGTATAGATTCGCACTTCCGATTCGGAAACTTTTGCATCTAGCGGCTGGTGGTGTGGAAATTCGCCACTCGGGGGATTACGCCGTTTACGGTGCGTGTCGATCGCGGTAATAGTGGCAATAGCGCAAGCTTGCGCGCTGAGCAGCGTGGCTCCCGCCCATTTCAGGGTGCTCACCACTTCCGCCTGCTTTGGCCTGCGCAATTTCATGCTCTTCATTCTAGTGGAATCGGAGCTGCTCAGTGAACGTTCAGATCGAGCGAAGTGGGCATGGGGAGCTTCCCGAACCCTAGCACTCGGCCCTCCACGTTCACTCGAGAAACGGCTCTCAGCCGTGCCGCTCGCTGGGCAGCTTTCGCCGCCGTCACGCTCTGGCATTACACTTGGATGCATGGCTTCAATTGATAGAAATGAGGTGGCCCGCGTGGCCGCCCTAGCGCGTATCGCGCTCACGGAAGCGGAAATTGATCAATTTGCGAGCGAGCTCGCGGTGATTTCCGATGCTGTGGCAAAAGTTTCCGAAGTGGCTTCGCCTGATGTGCCGGCCACCTCCCATCCGATTCCACTCGCCAATGTGTGGCGCGAGGATGTGGTGGCTCCGCCGAGCGTAGATCGCGAGGAAGTGCTGGCAATGGCGCCGGCTGCAGAAGACGGCAAATTCAAGGTGCCCCAGATTTTGGGAGAGGAGTGACGATGGCGCAAGAGTTGTATGAAAAAACTGCCCGCGAGCTGGCGGCAATGCTGCAAGCTGGGGAGATCACCAGCGAAGCGCTCACCAAGCTGTTCCTGGATCGCATTGATGCGCTCGATCCAGTGGTGCATGCTTTCCTCTACGTGGATCGCGAGGGAGCACTGGAGCAAGCCCGAGCGGTGGACGCCGATCGTGCGGCTGGCAAGGAGCTGCCCGAATATGCGGGCGTGCCGATTGCGATCAAAGACAATATGTGCCAGCGCGGCATTCCCACCACGTGTGCTTCAAAAATGCTCGAAGGTTGGTGCCCGCCCTACGATTCCACAGTGGTGGAATTGCTGAAAGCGGCGCGGCTGCCGATTGTGGGGCATACCAATATGGACGAGTTTGCGATGGGCTCTTCCACTGAGCATTCTGCTTTTGGCGCTACCCGTAATCCTTGGGATACTGAGCGGATTCCCGGTGGTTCGGGTGGCGGCTCGGCTGCTGCTGTGGCTGCTCATCTTGTGCCTTGGGCGCTCGGCTCCGATACTGGCGGCTCGATCCGCCAGCCTGGCGCCGTCACCGGCACTGTGGGAGCTAAACCCACGTACGGCAACGTCTCGCGCTATGGCCTGGTGGCAATGGCGAGCTCGCTAGATCAGATTGGGCCTGTGACGGCGAATGTGGCCGATGCCGCGGCGCTGCAAAAGATCTTGAGCCACTATGATCCGCATGATTCCACGAGTTTGCCTGATAGCTATCGCACCCGCGATGTGTGCGAAGCTGCGGCAGCTGGTGCAAGCGCCGGCGCCGCAGCGGGCGGTGACTTGAGCGGATACAAGATCGGCATCGTCACGCAGATGATGGGCGAAGGCTATGCGCCTGACGTGCTCGATATCTTCCAGGCCGCCGTCGCCGAGCTGAAAGCGCGGGGCGCGCAGGTGGTGGAAGTGAGCTGCCCGAGCTTCGAGTATGCGCTCGGCGCCTACTATTTGATTATGCCGGCTGAGGTGAGCTCGAACCTGGCTCGTTTTGACGGTGTGCGTTACGGCAATCGGGCGCTGCCTGAGCAAGGGCCAGTGACGGCGGAGACGATGATGGCTGCCACCCGCGAGGCTGGTTTTGGCACGGAAGTGAAGCGGCGCATCATCCTCGGCACGCACGCGCTTTCGGCGGGCTATTTCGATGCCTACTATGGCTCGGCACAGAAGGTGCGCACGCTGGTGCAGCGCGATCTTGCGGCGGCCTTTGAGAAAGTGGATGTGCTGCTTTCGCCCACCTCGCCCACTGTGCCTTTCAAATTTGGCGAGAATATGGATGATCCAATGGCCATGTATATGAACGACATCGCCACGATTCCGGCCAATCTTGCTGGCGTGCCCGCAATCACGGTGCCGGCGGGCTTGAGCGAAGGCTTGCCGGTGGGCTTGCAGGTGATCGCGCCAGCGCATGAGGATGCGCGCATGTATGAGTATGCGGCGATCGTGGAGGCGATCGCTGATCCGGCAGCAAGCAAGGTGCCTGCAGCGCAATTGCAGCGCGTGGCTGAGCAGGTGAAGCAAGCCCGGATCGCAGCGAAGGAGGCCAAGTGATGGAAGATCTGATGGATTACGAAGAGGCAGTGGCCAAGTTTGATCCAGTGCTGGGCCTCGAGGTGCATGTGGAGCTTGGCACGGCCACGAAAATGTTTGATGCCGCAGCCGTGGATTTCGGCGGCGAGCCCAACACCCGCGTCACGCCCGTTTCGCTAGGCATGCCGGGCAGCTTGCCGGTGGTGAACCACACCGCGATCGAGTATGCGATCAAGCTTGGCTTGGCGCTGAATTGCAAGATCGCTGAAAGCTGCCGCTTTGCGCGCAAGAACTATTTCTATCCTGATCTGTGCAAGAATTTCCAGACTTCCCAATCGGATGAGCCGCTGTGCTACGACGGCTATCTCGACGTGGAGCTCGATGATGGCGAAATCTTCCGGGTGCCGATTGAGCGGGCACACGTGGAGGAGGATGCTGGCAAGAATACCCACATTGGAGAGAGTGGCCGGATTGAGGGTGCGCTGTATTCGCTGGTGGATTACAACCGCGCTGGCGTGCCGCTGGTGGAGATCGTGACGCGGCCGATTGAGGGCGCGGGGGAGCGGGCGCCCGAGGTGGCCGCGAAATATGTGCAGGCGGTGCGTGATATCGCGCGGGCTCTCGGCGTTTCGGAGGCGCGCATGGAGCGCGGCAATGTGCGTGCCGATGTGAATGTGTCGCTGCGGCCCACGCCTGATTCGCCTTATGGAGTGCGCTCGGAGACGAAAAACGTGAACAGCTTCTCAGCTGTGGATAGCACGATTCGCTTCGAGATTTCGCGCCAGGCCGCGATTTTGAGCGGCGGCGGAGAAATCTTGCAAGAGACGCGCCACTTTATTTCTTCCAATGGCACCACTGGCCCTGGGCGGGTGAAGAGTGACGCCGATGATTATCGCTATTTCCCGGAGCCGGATTTGGTGCCGGTGCAGCCTTCGCGCGAATGGGTGGAAGAAATTCGTGCTTCGCTGCCGGAGCTACCTGCGGCTAAGCGCAAGCGCCTCAAGGCTGAATGGAATCTCGCCGATAAAGAGATGCGTGACGTGGTGAATGCTGGAGCGCTGATTCTGATTGAGGATTCGGTGCTGGCTGGGGCCACGCCGGGCGGAGCCCGCAAGTGGTGGATGGGCGAACTGGCTCGCTATGCCAAAGAGCATGAGCTAGAGATCGCTGATGTGCCGGTAACGCCGGAGGCTATCGCCGAGCTGGATAAGCTCACCGAGAGCGGCAATCTCACCGACAAGCTGGCGCGCCAAGCGCTGGAGGGTGTGCTCGCTGGCGAGGGCAGCCCAGCAGAGGTTGTGGCTAAGCGTGGGCTGGAAGTGGTGAGTGACGACGGCGCTCTTACGGCGGCCGTGGATGAGGCGCTCGCGGCTAATCCGGATGTGGTGGCTAAGATTCAGGCTGGCAAGGTGCAGGCTGCTGGTGCGCTGATTGGCGCCGTGATGAAAGCTACGCGCGGCAAGGCTGACGCAGCGCGGGTGCGCGAGCTCATTATGGAGCGCGTGGGTGCGTAGTAGCTGTGTCGCTTATTCTTCTGGAGGGGGAGCCTAATCGATCACGATTAGGCTCCCCCTCCAGGCGTACCCGCATCAATCTGCTATGAAGCAGGATGCGCCAGTATTGAATCCTATGGAGCTGATTCGCGCACTATAAGGCTAGTAGGGATTTCAATGCTGTGAACAGGGCGATTTTCAATAATGCTGTTTAAAGTGTTGATCACTGCATCTGCTAGGGCAGAGTAGTTTTGCTGCACAGTGGTGAGCGATGGCCACAAATATTGTGCGCTATCAATATCGTCAAATCCTCCGATGATGTAGTCACTGCCTGCTTTATGGCCTCGTTCATGGAGAGCCCGCATGTATCCCAGTGCGAGTTGGTCGGAGGCAGCAAATACGGCATCTGGTATTGGATCTACTTCTTTGCCTACCTGGTATCCATGCTCGGCTGACCAGCCATTTGCACTCACCCATCGTGCCGGCACTCCAGCTTTCTTGCAAGCCTCTTGATAAGCCGCTAAACGTTCCATTGCGTCTTGAGTGGCTAAAGGGCCAGCCACATGTAGGATTGAGCGCTTTGAGTCCAATAAATGGCGTGTCATATCGCGAGCGCCTTTAACTTGGTCAAAACCTATCGTCACGAAATTGGAAAGGTGATGCCTGCCGCTGATCACTAGCACGCCTTGGCTGAAATCGGCTCGTTCAATCACTGGAATAATAGTTGGATTCTGAGTCACTACTACAGTGGCTAGCACGCCTCGGGCGCGCAAGTATTTCAAGGCCGCGATCAGCTCTGGCGTATCGTTCTCTGGGGCTGAAGCAGAGACCACATATTTTCCGGTTTTTCTAGCTCCAGCCTCAATTGAGATAAAAAGCTGCTGCATACCAAAGTGGATTTCGCCGACGTTGATCACTCCGATAGATCTGGAACGCCCCGAAGCAAGTAGTTGAGCGGCTGCATCTGGTTCGTAATCAAGCGCTGTGATCGCAGCCATTATCTTTTCGCGGGTAGAATCGGAGACGTTGGATTGCTTGCGTACCACCCTAGAGACGGTTTGTAGCGAGACACCTGCGTGTCTCGCTACATCCGCCATAGTGGTTTTTTTCCTCATAGGTTAAATATTAGCCGAATTGCTCAGAGCACCCCTTTTTTCAAAATGATGTTGCCATACAATGCGGTTTCTCCAGTAAGCACCACTGCAGCTACTTCTGGGGTGTGCCGGTAAAAATCAAACCTCTCAAAAGTTTTTACACTGTGCTGCTCTTCGTGTTTTGCAATTATCTCATTGTATGTTTTCCATACTTCTGGCTCTGGATCTCCAGGCACTGTCTCCATCAGGCCTACTTGCCAAGAAGAATATGGATCGAGTGGCATCAGGGTGAGCACTGCATCAAGCAGTTCCGGAATTCCAATTCCATCAGCACGAATCACTCTATGATGTATCGAATGCCCCGGAAAATTCGCATCGGCAAGTAAGATTTCATCGCCATGGCCCATTTCCATTAGTGCTTTCACAAGATCGGGAGAAAGCATCGGCGGAATATTGCGAAGCATATTAAACCTCCTAAATATATTCTCAGTTTTCGGTCGATTGTGCGTTGCTATGCGCTTTGGTTTTCAGTGCATACACGCCGTATGCGCTGATGATTGCAAAGCACACAAGCGGGATTATGTATGAGAATTGGGCGCTGGTGACGTCGATCAGGCGGCCATGCACAAGTGGCATTACGGCGCCGCCCACGATAGCCATCACGAGCCCAGCTGCACCGTACTTGGTGTCGTCCCCCAATCCTTCTAATGCAATTCCGTAAATGGTGGGGAATAGAAGCGAAATGCATGCAGACAATCCAACGATTGCAATGCATCCCACGATATTGCCAGTGGATATGGCGATAAGTGAAAGTACTACACCGATAGAGCACATGAGGATCATCAGTTTACGTGAATCAAATTTACCCATGAGCCCTACCATCACGAATCGGGAGATAAGGAAAATGATCAGTGACACTTGGAGCCATGTGCCTGCAGTTGCATCCGATACGCCCAGAGCATCAGTCACGTAATGCAAAGTGTAGGTCCAGATGCAGGTCTGGGCCGCGATGTTAAAGAATTGTGCGATCACGCCAAAGGAATAGCGCTTATTTTTTAGGAGGCGAGATATTCGCCCTGGCGCCACCACGATTCCAGCTTTTTTGTCGGAAATAATCGTTCGGCGGGCTGGTACCTTCACTAATGCAATTGCTATCAGTAAGAACAGGTAAAGGAGTGCGAGGCCCACGTATGGCGCCATCACGGCGTTGAGCTCTTGGGACTGCATCTCTCGGAGTGCTTCGTACGTCATACTGCGGCGCTGTTCTTCTGTGGCTGGATTTACGAATGGCAAAATAAGCACGGCCGCTAAAAACACTCCAATGTTTGAACCTACTGGATTGAATGATTGGGCAAAATTGAGCCGCCTAGTCGCATTGTGCTCTGGCCCCATAGCCATCACGAATGGGTTGGCTGATGTTTCTAGGATTGATAGGCCAGAAGCAAGTGTGAATAGTGCTAGTAGGAACATTCCATAGGTCATAATGTTCGCGGCTGGGATGAATAGGAATCCCCCGAGCGCGGCCAGGCCAAGGCCAATTAGCACCCCGCCTTTGTAGCCTAGTCGCGAATTGATCCAAGCTGCCGGGATAGCTAAAGCAAAATATGCTCCGTAATACATGAACTGAACCACTGAAGATTGTAAGGCGTTCATTGAAAACACTGATCCAAATACTTTCACTAGTGGATCAGTCATATTTCCAGCCAGGCCCCACGCAGCAAAGCAGGAGACCAGGAGAATGAATGGAAATTTCATTCCGGGATGAAGGAAATGGCGTTTATTTGGGGTCTGTGTGTCAATTGTTGCGTTTTTCATGTCAAGACTCCTTTGTCTTGTGGTGATACAGGGAAGGGTTACAGGCCGTATTGCGGGCGCATAGAGATGAGCTTCTCAATCTCTTGTGGATCAAGCTCGCGGGTGAATCCAAGCTGCTGAGTGATGGCTGTCAATTTAGCGGTGTATTCAAGGCGTTCCATTGCTTGGAAAGCCGAAAGCAAGCTTGGCCCCCAGGCGAGAGCACCATGCATTTCCATCAAGCAGCAAGAATAGTCATGCACTAGTGGAGCAATATTGGCTGCAAGCTCGTAGGTGGATGGGGTGGCGTAAGGTGCCACCGGGATTTCTGGCATTGCAATGATATTTTCAGGCATCATTTTTGAAACGATGGCTTTGCCGCCAATTGCAAAAGCAGTGCCATATGGGGGATGGGCGTGCACTACAGCCCGCACCTGTGGATTTTCTTTGTAGAGCGCTAGATGCACTTTTACTTCGCTAGACACTTTGTATCCCTCGAACTCCTCGATAGGATTGCCGTCAATATCTACGCGGCAAATAGCTACTGGGGAAAGTGCCCCTTTCGAGATTCCGGTGGGAGTGCAAAGCACCGTGCCGTCGTCACATTTCACAGAAATATTTCCGTCGTTGGCGGCCACCATTCCGGTTTGCCAAACTTTCATACCGATTTCGCAGATTTCTTCGCGAATCTTGAGGTCTGTGAGTTCCATACTGTTCCTCCGTTATCTATATAGTTTTGGTTTCTTGTTCTTGCCATGATGCGATGTCTCGCGCGGCCACTCCGAGAGTGTTGAGTTGGGCAACGATATTGCCAAGTGCTGAGGCTTCAGAATCGCCTATTACGAGCTCGCCAATTTCTTCTTGTAGCGATTTCACAAAGAACGGATCTTTTGTGCCGCCACCGATTACAGCCACTGGGCCACTCACTCCAGTAAGGTTGCGCAACTGCCGCACAGAATCACTTATCGCTTTAGCCACAGAGCGATGCACTAGAGCCAGAATCTGCCCTGGTTCTAATCCCTTCGCCCCCAGCTCTGCGGCGGCAAGTTTTTCGATTTTTGCCGGCATAGAGCCTGGTAGAGCTAAATCTGGGTGGTTCACATCGATTGTGCCTGCTGGGGCCACAGCTTCTTGCGTGAGCTTGTCAAGCTCTTGATAGCTCGGATTCCATCCTTGCTTGAGCCAATCCCGCCGGCATTCTTGCGCTAGCCACATTCCAGGAAGGTTCACTTGGGCACGATTTGATCCAGTGGTGGTCGCCTCATTAGTCAATCCTGCAGCAAATGCAACTGGCGTGACGATGGGCGCCGCACTTAATGCTCCAGCAATAGCCCACGAGCCGCACGATACAAACAATCCTTGAAAACCTGGCCCGAGCGAGTAAGCTGCGCACGCGGTATCGTGGGATCCTGCGCGGATCACGTGCATTCCGTCACGGCAGTTCACAATACTCAATTCAGGTTTTATCTCAGGCACTATTGCGGGGTCAACCCCGATTTCATCCCATGGGCCAACCACTTTTGAGCGATCAGTGCTGAGGAAACCGGATGTGGATCCCATCCCCATCGACACCCACGGGGCGACATCGGCACCCTCATCAAACGGGCCATAGGCAGAACTTGCTAGATCGCGCGCCACCCAATCAGCTAAGAATTCGATATTAGTTGTGGCATCAAACCACTTTGGATCTTCATCTTTTAGCCCTGCTATTTGGAAAATCGTATTGATATCTTGGGGATACACTCCAGAGATTTCAAAAGCTTCCCAATCGCTGAGGGACAGGCGTGCCCTGCCGGCAGCGCCTTGTGGCCCGCGGTAGGCGCGTGCTGGAGTGGTCGGGGTATTGAATTTGTCTACTCCAACAAAATCCACACCCCAACCGCATACGCCTACTCCGTCTGGGGTGTGCCCCAGAATTCGCGTTGCTTCAGCCACGCAGTTTCGAGCAGCGCCAGCGATACTATCGATATCCCATTTCAGCGGATTGCCCTTTGCTTCATGCGAGACTCGCATAATTTCGCGGCGAGTGAGTGCTGCTCCATCCCAACTGCCGAGCACTGCTCGCACAGAGGAGCTCCCCATATCGATAGCTACTACGTTGATCGTGCGCATGATCCCTACTTAAAGAATGGCCCATAATTTGCGCAGGCGCGGAAATCGGCGCCTTCGCTATCTTTGGTGCCAAAGAGTCCCCATGCGCGGGGCCGGAATATGTCTTCATCGCAGACGTTATGCATATTCACTGGGATGCGAAGCATAGCAGCGAGGGTGAGCATATCCGCTCCGAAATGCCCATATCCGATTGCGCCGTGGTTTGCGCCCCAATTCGCCATCACTTCGTAGGTGGAGGTGAAAGCTCCTTCGCCGGTGAGGCGAGGCACGAAGAAAGTGGTGGGCCATGCCGGATCGGTGCGGTCAACTATGATTTTCTCGGCTTCTTTATCGATCTCAAGGCTCCAGCCTTCCGCGATTTGCATCACTGGCCCTTGCCCTTCCACGAGATTAATACGCACCATCGTCATCGGCATTCCACCTTTGGTGGAGAAATGCGTCGAGAAGCCGCCACCGCGGAAGTATTGCTTATTGGCGGGGTGGAAGCTGGTGGCTTCGAGGCAGGCATCGATATCTGCATCGTTTACCTCCCACCAGTGTTTCATCACGGGATTGCCTTCGGCGTCACTCATAGCGCCAGTGGCATCGAGAGTTGTGGCCCCTGAGTTACGCAAGTCGATGAAGCCGTCCACGTTTAGGCTGGTAAGGTCAAATCCGCTCACGCGCTTCACTGCTTCTGGCGACCAATATGTGCGCACGTCAGAGAAAAGCTGGGTGCGATTCGTCAGCAGGTAGTTGAGCAGCATCGTGGTGCCGTTTAAGGTGTCGTTTTCGGTGGCGAAGGTGATTGGCTCGCGTGGCCCATTCCAGTCAAAAGTGGTGTTGAGCAGTGTTTCCATCAAATCGCCATTGGGTTTGTAATCTGTCCATTGGCGTTGGCCTTGGAAACCGCCCACGATAGCGTTGTGGCCTGCTGCTTCTTCGGTAAACCCAAGCTCAGCCAGCTTCGGGTTGCCTTCTAGTAGGTCCCGTGCCACTAGCGTCATTTTCGTTACGTAATCCCATTGTTCTTCGCGGGTTTTATCGTCGAGGAAGTTTTCTGGGATGTTGACGATATCGTCGCCTTCATGAATATTGGCGCGCACCCATTCGCGTGCCTTTTCGTATTCTTCGGGATCATAGATGCCGAGGGTGATTCTGCGATCGATTTCGATCATGTCCACTGATTCCACGCCAAGCCCGAGATAATCGGCAAAGAATTGGCGATCTACCATGGAGCCAGCAATACCCATGCACTGAGAGCCCATTTGCAGGTAGTTCTTGCCTTTGAGCTCTCCGATTGCGATAGTGGCTCTGGCGAAGCGGAGGATCTTTGCTGCCACTTCATCGGGGATATTGGAATCGTTTGCGTCTTGCACATGGTGGCCATAAATGCCAAAAGCGGGGATCCCGAATTGTGCAAATGCGGCCATTGCGGCAGCTAGGGTGACGGCGCCTGGGCGCTCGGTGCCATTGATGCCCCAAATGGCGTGTTGAATGCGGGGGTTGAGGTCGATTACTTCAGTGATGTAATCCCAACATGGTGTCACCGTCAATTCTCCGGCCACGTTATATTGCTGGAATTTAGCTTCTGCCCGCGCAGCTTCTCCGGCACGGCCAATGGTTTCATCGGCAATGACGCATTGTACGGGGGTGCCATCGGAATAGGAACAGTTGCTAGATATTAGCTTGGCCGCGAGGTTAGCCATTTCCATGGTTTTATCTTCAAGAGATTCGCGCACGCCATGCCGCCTGCCATCAATGATTGGGCGAATAGCAATTACTGGATACTGAGACATAGATACTCCTCATATGGAATACGTGGCTAAGCCACCACTACACACCTTTGTGTTAGCGCTAACATCGTAACATATTGACCAGCGGGTGTGAAGTGATTTTCAGAAAAGAGCTAAATGCACACGTACATTCCTTATATTTCTAAGGAGAATTACTGTAAATGAATTGCTATTTTAGGTATTCGAAAGCGCTGCAGGTGTAGCTGAAGAGCTAATTGTCGTGCGTTCTCATCTATTACAAATAGGCGTCAACTGGTACTCTGATTCGATTGCTCGGCCGAAAATAGGCGGCAGCATGGAGTGGTAAGGGTGAAAGAACTGTTAGGTGCGGCAATGGTTGTGGGTATTAGTGCGAAATTTGCACGAGTAAGTGCGCTCTAAAGCCCGAACCACCGAAATCAAGCCGAAAAATCGGTGTGACGGAGCACACCCTAGATCGAGTTTGACACTCTGCGCGAATCCGGTCTAATCTATAACAGTTGCCTCGCCGGGGCGCGGATGAAAAGGGCTGCTGAGCAGCGCAAATTCCGAGAATCGGCAGTGGGTGTGTTGTTTGGTGTCTCGATAGTGTGTCAGCTTTTTATGTGTGTTTTTTGCTTGGCTGGATTTTTTCTGGTTGGGTCGTTTTTTGGTTGTTTTTGCGTTATTAAAATGATCTTTTTTGGAGCTTGGTTGCTCTCTGGTTTTTTGTGGAGAGTTTGATCCTGGCTCAGGATGAACGCTGGCGGCGTGCTTAACACATGCAAGTCGAACGATGAAGCTTAAGCTTGCTTGGGTGGATTAGTGGCGAACGGGTGAGTAATACGTGAGTAACCTGCCCTTGTTTTTGGGATAAGCCTTGGAAACGGGGTCTAATACTGGATATTCTGGCTGCCTCGCATGGGGTGGTTTGGAAAGTGTTTAGCGTACAGGGATGGGCTCACGGCCTATCAGTTTGTTGGTGGGGTGATGGCCTACCAAGACTGCGACGGGTAGCCGGCCTGAGAGGGTGGTCGGCCACATTGGGACTGAGATACGGCCCAGACTCCTACGGGAGGCAGCAGTGGGGAATTTTGCACAATGGACGCAAGTCTGATGCAGCAACGCCGCGTGGGGGATGACGGCTTTCGGGTTGTAAACTCCTTTTAACACTGAAGAAGGGAAACTGACGGTAGGTGTTGAATAAGCATCGGCTAACTACGTGCCAGCAGCCGCGGTAATACGTAGGATGCGAGCGTTATCCGGATTTATTGGGCGTAAAGAGCTCGTAGGCGGTTTGTTGCGTCTGCTGTGAAAGTCCGGGGCTTAACTTCGGGATTGCAGTGGGTACGGGCAGGCTAGAGTGCGGTAGGGGTGAGTGGAATTCCTGGTGTAGCGGTGGAATGCGCAGATATCAGGAGGAACACCGATGGCGAAGGCAGCTCACTGGGCCGTTACTGACGCTGAGGAGCGAAAGCGTGGGGAGCGAACAGGATTAGATACCCTGGTAGTCCACGCTGTAAAC
>R16__coassemble_1445_pt1 | contig 12700 bp, 10 predicted proteins | sample R16__metabat2_low_PE_013 | metagenome-assembled genome bin R16
GGAACACCGCGGGCGTATCTGCTTTGCCTTTAGTCTTCTTATCGCCGATAGGCTGGAATTCAAGGTAGGAATCGTCGCGTTGGTTGATCCAATCGCCATGCTGGTTCGGGATGATCTGCTCAAAGCTGGTGCCAGCAATTGATTGCTTATCGCTGAGCGCGGCGAGCTTCTCGGCGGCAGAAAGATAATCAGCCACTTCGGCATAATGTATCCTCGCAGTGCCGCGCTTTTCTTTGTTCTTTACCAAGATCGTGATGGCCACGCCAGTGCGCGAGCCTTCGCCAAACACGTTGCCGGCTTCTTGGCGGCGGCGTTCGCCTTGAGTGCGAGCGTTGCCGCGCAAGTTGTACACGTAAATATCGCTAAACTCTTCTTGCCAAGTGAGCCGCACTCCATCGGCCGTATTGCCGTCAATAAAGCTGGAGTTAGAGACGAAAGCGATCACGCCCTCCTCCCCAATCCGGTCCGTGGCCCAGCGTAGTGCCCGGAAATAAGAATCGTAGAGGCTGTTCTTGTTCGTGCCGGTGGAGCGCGCCACGTAAGTGCCCTCAATCCGGGCATCAAGCTTGGGGTATTTTAGATTTTGATTATTGTCGTTTGCCGAAGATTGGCCGGCCGAATACGGTGGGTTCATCACAACTACCCGTATCGGCGCTTCGCGCTGGCGGCGCACGCGATCCAGGTTGGCCTGGAAATCGCCGGCAATATCTTCGGTGTTAGCTTGATCCCCGCCATGCACCTCGCCTTCGCGCATTTGGAACGTATCCGTGAGCGTGATGCCAGGGAACTCCACGTAATCATCAGCCATGCCCTGCTCGCGGCGGATTTGGTGATACACCTGCTCAATATTGATGCTCGCAATATAGTAGCTGAGCAGCACGATCTCATTCGCAAAAATCTCGTGCAAATATTTATGCTCCAGCTGCTCGGGCTTAATAATCCCCGATTGCAGCAAGCGGCTCACGAAAGTGCCCGTGCCCAAGAACGGCTCGATAATAGCCACGCCATCGTCACCCAAACTCTTGCCAAAATGCTTTCGCATCGCAGCTTCAGCCGAATGCAGAATATAATCCACCACCGGCACCGGGGTAAACACAATACCGAGGCGATCTTGCATTGCAGGGAAGGCCTTCGAAAAGAACTTATCGTACAGCGTGCGCATGATGTTTTGCATGCCGGCGAGGGTATCGATAGCCGTGATCTTCTCTACCATCGCGGCATAAAACTTCGCCAGCGGCTCGCGCTCCTTTTCAAACACCGCATTAGTGGCCAGCCGATCCAGGATCGCTTGCATCGCAATACTCACCGGATTTTGGGCAGTGAAATCCTGATTAGGAAACATCGCATCAAAAAGCGGCTTAGTGATCAAATGCTGCGCCAGCATCTCTACCGCCTGCTCGCTATCAATGCTGGGATTGAGCGTGGCCTGCAAAGATCCCACAAAACCTTTAAACGCATCTTGGTTTCCGGCGTCTTCCAAAAGCTGCTCGATCAGCGCGATATAGCGAGAAGCAATATCGGCAATATCCTTGCTCCAATCATCCCAATAAAGCCGGTTGCCTACTTTCTTTACGATCTTGGAATAGATCGCATCCTTCCACTCGCCAGCCCCAAAAAGCGGAATCTGCACCTCAATTGGAGGCGGGGTGCAAATCGTGCCGCCGTCACGCCCCGCGCCCTCACCGCCGTCACTATCCGAGCCGTCGCCGCCGTCACCACCGCCGTCACTACCCCCACTACCAGCGAAAATGCTACCCGGGCGCGCCTTCGGCCTGCCAAACTGCACCGTCTCCACCAAGATATTCTCCGGTGCTGCATCGTTGTATTCGATAGCGTTCACGGTGGCATCGAAGCGCTCATCGTGCGCGCGGATCGCTTGCAGTACTTGCCACACCACCTTGAAGCGCTCGTTATCGTTGAGTGCTTCCTCCGGAGCAATCCCAGCCGGCACGGCCACCGGCAAGATAATATAGCCAAACTCCTTGCCCTCGGCCTTGCGCATCACCCGCCCCACCGCTTGGATCACATCCACTTGGGATTTGCGCGGGTTTAAGAACAGCACTGCATCGAGGGTAGGCACGTCTACCCCCTCAGAAAGGCAGCGCGCATTCGTGAGAATCCGGCAAATAGGATGATCCGCGCTAGGCTCTTGCTTCAGCCAATCCAAGTGCTCGCCGCGCTCGATCGCATTCATCGAGCCATCCACATGCTCGCACTGCACTTCCAGATTGTCGCTCTCATCTTGATTAGTAAGATCCTGCAGATAAGAGCTCACCAGCAGCGGAAACTCCCTAGCCACCTGCTTCGAAGTCTTAATATCCTTCGCAAACGCCACTGCCCGGCGCATCGGGCGCGGATCCGCGCCATATTGCTGATCGCTATAGCCATTCTTGCGCTTGGCCAACGCATTCCAGCAGCCCGCCAGCTTCGCCAAATCCGGCAGCTTCAGCTCGCCATACTCGGCAGACTGCTGGAAAAGCGGCGTGATCTGATCCTCCGGCACCGCCAGCACCACCACTTTATAATCCGTGAGCAGCCCTTGGCTCACCGCCGCGCCAAACCCGAGCCGATGCAACACCGGGCCATAAATCGCCTCATCATCCATCGAAGCCAGAATCGCATCGCGCTCTTTCGCGATATTCTTCACGTGCGGCTGGAAAATCCGGGGAGTAGCCGTCATATACAGCCGCTTCTCGGCGCGAATATAGGCATTACTGTGCACGCGGGTGAAAGCCGATTCATCTTCGCCGCTAAGCGTCACTCCAGTGGTGCGGTGGGCTTCGTCGCAAATAATCAAATCAAAATCGCGCCACTGCTCCCCAGCAAGCTCTTGGGCTTGATGCACAATATCGATGCTCTGATAGGTGGCAAACACTACCTGCAGCCCCTCAGCATCGCGGTGCTTACCGAGCGAGGCAGCGAGCTTGCGCGCATCCGTGGTGGGCGGAGTCTTTAGATCCACCGTGGCAATATCCGCCAAATCATCGCGCTCTTGGCGCTTGCGATTCACCTTCACATCCGAGCACACGCTCCAAGCTGAAAACGGCATACCCGTCTCAGCCGCCCACTCATTCAAAGTCTGGCTCATCAAAGCCAGCGAAGGCACCATGAAAAGCACCCGCGCGCTCCCGCCCAAATCCTCCGCGAGCTTTTCGGCAATCTTCAGCGAAGTGAAAGTCTTCCCCGTGCCGCAAGCCATCACCAGCGTGCCCCGATCATGCCCGGCCGCGAAACCTTCAAACACATCCCGAATCGCATTCACCTGATGATCGCGCAGCAGCTTGCGCGCCTTGAGCTCGGGCGCAGCCTCCGGCTGGGCGAAAGAATACGTGCCCCAATCAATATCTGAATTGCGCAAATCCGTGAGCCCAATCCGGCTCACCGGCTTAGTTTGCTCCCGAATCGCCTCCTCGGCATTAGCGCCCCACGCCACCCCAGTGGTCTCCACAAAAATCCGGCGCTTAAAAGGCTCCTTGCCCGACTGAGCCAAAAAAGAATCCAGCTGAGCCTTTTGAATCGCGCGCCCGCGCGCATAAAACTTGCATTGAATCGCCACCGCCGGCGTGCTCGCCGTCACCTCCCCGCTCGCTGGCATATCTTCGCGATCAATCGCCACCAAATCAATACCGGTATCCGGCTTACCCGCCTTGCCGCCCCCCGGCCAATCCCGCCACAAATACACCGCACCAAACTGGCGGCGCATTTGCGAATCTCGGGTGAAATACGAGCGAATCAGCTGCTCAAAAAGATTCCCCTTCGCCCGCTGCGAATCTGAAAGCTCACGATACTCGGCCAGCAGCCGATCAAAAGCCAGCGCACTGCGCGCCGCCTCCCGCTGTGCGTCCAAAGCATTAGCCGTGATATCAGCCCCATTTCGCATCGCCTACGCTCCTTGCTTCATCGCCGTTTCTTGCTGCGCGCACCTCATTGCACTCAGTTCGCCACATCCGCCACGCTCTAGCAATTTTACCGGCCAATCATAAATATCAAGGCAAGCGCCGACAGCAAATAGCGCAGCCGCTGCGCGCAATGTTTCAGAGGGTCAGGTGCTCTGAAATATTAGCCTGCGGAGCGGCAGCAAATATTGCCGCCTCGCTCCCCGACGCCGTCACCGTATAGCCGGCCGCCGTCAAGTCGAGCTTCGCCGGCGCAGGCTGCCGCTTGCTCGCTGGCACTGTGTCCGCAGCCCCCGCGGCACCAAAAATTTTCACGAAAATTTGCGGGAGCGCCTTGTTAGGCTAGGAGCATCAAATAGAGCAAAAAGCGATTCACTAGCCCCCTCAGCATTGCCGATTGTGCTGAAATGTAGTGCAATTGAAGCACAAATAGCTTATTAGTAAGGAGAAACGCCATGGCCACCATACAACTGCGGGTAGACGATCAGGTGAAAAAGGAAGCTACAGAGATCTTCGAGGAGCTCGGGCTCGATCTTTCCACCGCGATTCGAATGTTTCTCAAGCGCTCGATTGCCGTGGGTGGAGTGCCGTTTGGGATGCAGAAAATGTTTGTGTACGAATCTCCCACCGAGTATAGATCGAATAAGATTTTGGCATCTATTATGAGCATGAACGAGGCAGCGCGGAATAATGGTGTAGCTGATATGACGCTTGAGGAAATTAATGCTGAAATTGCCGCAGCTCGGGCTGAAAGAGACGCAAGAGCATGAAAATTTTTGCTGTCATAGACACTAATGTGCTCGTTTCTGCCCTCATTAAATGGAGCTCAGTGCCCGGGCGAGTGATGGTTGCTGCGCTTTTTGGTGCCGTGCAACCAATGGTTCATGAAGAGATCTTGGCTGAGTATCACAACATGCTGCAGCGCAATAAGTTTCACTTTGATCCTGAAGCAGTGGAGCTTTTCATCGAGCAATTACGGCTGCGCGCAATTTCAGTGGGAAGAACTGCAAGTAGTAAGAATTTTATAGATTCGGACGACAAAATCTTCTACGAAGCGACGCTGGGTGCGCGCGAATTGGGTGATGCTTATTTAGTCACTGGCAACACCCGGCACTTTCCGCATGAGCCATTCGTGGTGACGCCGCGCCAAATGTTGAGCGTGATTGAGTGATTTTTCGGTGTGGGCGGTGCGATGCCGAGTGCAGCGAGACTGGCCGCTACGCAAGAAATGAGGGAGCAATGCCGGGCAAGCGGAGAAAGCGAATGTGGGTGTGGGCGGCGCTGGCGGCGGTGCTGGCGGTTAGCGGCATCGCGGCTTGGGCTGGATTCCAAGCGTGGCAGCAGCACAAATATGCCGCTATACCAGCTGAGGGTGAGTTTCGATATTTCGGGGGCACGGTGGCGCCGCCGTATCAGCGTTGGTGGGAGGCTACGTGGGATGCGCAGCGCCTGAGTGGCAAAATGGGTGACGGCGTGGGCAATGAAGTGGAGTTTGAGGCTCGCACTTCCGGCAGCGAAGTGCAGCGCCTTGAAATCACCAAGGCGGCACTCGCAATGAAGCCAGACTCAGAGCTGGTAGACGGCGGCCCGGCCACCATGTGGAGCCTCAACGTGCCCACTAAAGTGAACTCCTGCAGCTGCGAGGGTTTCGGCAATTTAGTGTGGGCGCTGGCACCCGCGGAGTTCGAGGCGGCGCAAGCGCAGCTCGAAGAAGAAAACCAGAATTATCTAGCCGAGCACGAGGATTGGTGACGGCTGGGAGCCGCTTAGGTGCCTAGGCTGCCTGCGCTCTCGTCACCGCGATCACGGTCACTGGGGCGTCATCGCTACGAATTAGTGGAACAAACGCGAAGCGACTTTGTTCCGCGCCTGGCACCAATCCGCGCCCTTCGCCGTCACGCCCTCACTTCTCGGCGTGTTCGCGCAAAATATCTAAGATATGCTGGCAATGTGGACTTTTCTCAAGCACCCAACCTCGAGGGCACCACGCAATCGCGCCCACGCATTCGCTTCATTCTCAGCCGTGGCGCCGGCAAGGGCGCCGCGCATCGGCTGATATCCGAAATTCGCCGCTACTATCCCCACGCCACTCACACGAGCGTGGGAGCCACCAAAGCGGAGGTGACGCAGCGCGCCACGGAGCGCGAGCCGGTTTGCGATCCGGAGCACCTGAGAGAAAGCGAGAGCTCCACCGTCACAATATCCCTCACCAGCGGCCCAGACCATGTGCATCGCCTCGCGCTTGAATGGGACGAAATGTGGGGCGATCGCGGCGTGGTGTATATCGCCGGCGGCGACGGCTCGGTGAACGAAGTGGGGGCGGCGCTTGCGAGGCGAAAATGCGCCTTCGGCGTGATTCCGATGGGCACCGGCAACGATTTTGCGCGCGGGCTCTATGATGGCAAAGTCTCCCGGCGCGATGCGCTTGCGCTCGTGGAGCGCACCCGCCACGCCCACTTCGCCCCGATCGATGCCCTGTGGGCGAATGAGCATATTTGCGTGAATGTGTTTTCGCTGGGGTACGACACGATTGTGCTGCGCGAAGCGCTGCGGCTGCACGATCGCTGGCCAGCGCTCGGCGGGCTCTCGTATGTGGGCGGCGTGCTGCGCACGAGTTTGCAAGAGAAGGCCACGCCGCTGCGGTTTAGCTATTATTACTGCGGTGCCGCTGGGGATCTGGGCCAGCCCCAGCGCGTGGAGCAAGAATGCACGGCGATGCTCGTGGGAAACGGGCAATATTATGGCAGCGGATATCGGCCTTTGCCTCAAGCTGTGCTCGATGACGGCGCGGCCGATCTGCTTTATGCCGACGCGATGAGCCTCGCGAAATTCGCCACCTTGATTGGCAGCTATCGGCGCGGCACTCACCTACACAATTCGAAAGTGCACCTCGCGCGCATGCGCGAGCTGCGGGTGGAGCGCAGTGATGGCGAGCCGCTGCTGTGGAATGTGGATGGAATCATTCACGAGAGCGCGAGCGTGGCCTTGCGGCTAGAACCAGCTGCGCTCACGCTCGCCCGGCTCTAGCGGCTGCTCATATCCAGGAAATCTAGAGTGGCCAGAGGTCTTTCAGCTTGGGTGCGGTGTGGATAGGGGTCAGGTACGGGTGTTCATTTTGCAGGCAAAATGAACACCCGTACCTGACTGAAGTGCCCCCAAATCTTGTTCGGAATCAAAGCGAACCTTGCCGCGCCGCCGTCACGCCGTCACAAAAGACCTCACAAAAAGAACAGCAGCGAAAAAGCCATCACGGCCATTCCTGCGATCAAACCATAGATCGCGGCGTGATGCTTGCCGGTGGCAATCGCGGCCGGGAGCAGCTCGTCAATGCTGATGTACACCATCACGCCTGCCACCGCTGCCAGCAGGATCCCCAATGTGAGCGGCCCCAACCAAGGCATAAAAATCGCGAATCCCACCAGCGCGCCCAGGGGCTCAGCCAACCCCGAAACCAGCGCCCACCAAAACGCCTTCCGTCGGTTACCCGTAGCTTGCCGCAGCGGCACCGCCACGGCGATACCCTCCGGAATATTATGGATCGCAATCGCCGCCGCCACCGGCAAAGCCACCGAAAGATCCTCAAGCCCTGAAATAAAGGTGGCGAAACCCTCTGGGAAATTGTGCACCGCAATCGCGCCCGCCACGAACACTCCAGTGCGCATCATCCCTGATCCGCGCTTCGCGGCCGAAGCCTCCAAGGCGTGGCGCTCCTCCTCGCTCAAATCCGGCTCGTGCGGGTTTATCTGCTCCGGCACGAGCCTGTCGATCACGGCAATCAGCGCTATACCAGCGAAAAACGCCGTCACCGCAATCCAATTGGCTGGCCGCTGCGCGCGCACCGAGCTCAGCTCTAGCACCGAATTCGGCATCAGCTCCATCAGCGACACATAGATCATCACGCCCGCCGAGAGCCCCAGCGCCGCGGCCAAAAAACCGTCACTTGGCTCGCGGCGGCGAATCACCGAGATGAAGCCGCCAATCCCTGTGGAAAGCCCAGCGAGCGCAGTGAGCGCAAAAGCCAGCGCGTACGTGCTCGGCGCAATATCCACAGCCGCTCCTTCCAATAGCTGATCCAATTTTATCGCTATATGTGGGGTCACTTCCCGTTTGCTTCGGATTTGGGGTTATGTGCAATATAGCGGGCCAAAGCCGGATATACGTAGCGAACGGGAAGTGGGCGCGCGTAGCATTGAGGTATGAGCGAATTGAAGCATCACACACACGAAGGTGCGCCCGCGCCGCGCCGCATATTTCTGGCCGGCGGCTGCTTTTGGGGCGTGGAAGCTTATTTCCGGCGCATCCCGGGCGTGCTCGAGACGCAGGTGGGCTACGCAAACGGCCGCAGCGCCGTCACCAGTTACCACGAGCTGCACGCCACAGATCATGCCGAAACGCTAGCACTCACGTACGATGCTTTTGCCGTGTCGCTCGCGGAGCTGCTCGCGCACTATTTCCGGCTGATCGATCCGGTGAGCGTGAACCGCCAAGGTAATGATTGCGGCCGACAGTATCGCACCGGGATTTATTACGAGGTAGGTGATGCCGAGGCGCGGGAACAGGCGGAGCGGAGCTTGGCACAATTGCAGACGCACTACGCCGAGCCGCTGGCGGTGGAGCTTGAGGAACTGCGCAATTTCGTGCCCGCTGAGGATTATCACCAGGATTATTTGGAGAAGAATCCAAGCGGCTATTGCCATATTGATTTAAGTTTGGCGGCGCGCCCGCTATGGCTCGGGCCGCCGCTGCGCGAGCGGCCCACATTGGAGCAGCTCCGCGCGGAGCTTTCGCCGATGGCTTTTCACGTGACGCAGGAGGAGGGCACTGAGCCGCCGCGCAGCTCCGAGTTTGATCAGTTTGATGAGCGCGGGATTTATGTGGATGTGGTGAGCGGGCAGGCGCTTTTCTCTTCGCGCGACAAGTTTGATGCTGGCTGCGGTTGGCCTTCCTTCACGAGGCCAGTTTTGAGTGGGGCGATGCAGTATCACGTGGATAATCGCCTCTGGCAGCAGCGGATCGAGGTGAAGAGCGCCCTCGCGGCCTCGCACTTGGGGCATGTGTTTTCTGACGGGCCGCGCGCGGCGGGTGGTATGCGCTATTGCATTGATGGCGCCGCGCTGCGGTTTATTCCTGAGGCCCAGATGGCGGCGGAAGGGTATGGCGATTTCTTGCCGTTCCTTTAGAGCGGTGAGTGCCTCAATGGCTCTGATCCGGTGAGACGCTAATGCTGTGATCCGCATCGTAGTATTTGCCGATTTGGGCTTGCTTTCGCTACCATTGCTCACGGTAGCGTGTCCGAGCGGCCGAAGGTGCAGCACTCGAAATGCTGTGTACGGTAACCCCGTACCGCGGGTTCAAATCCCGCCGCTACCGCTAGGAGAAAATGCCCCAAACGCTTGCGTTTGGGGCATTTTTGACGAAGTGGTGTGCAAGATGCTGGAAGTATCTTGCACACCACCGGTGAAATGTGGGTTCGAGCCTTGTGCTCGAACCCACATTTCAATATGTAACGGGGATTTGAACCCAAGTATTGCGAAAGCGGCAGCTTCTCCAATATGTTCTTTGATTATTACGCCGTGTTGCGCAGGGGGTCTGATCCACTGCGCAGTGATGCGATGAATAGTTACTACCGCAGCTGCTCAAACCATTCGCGCAGCTGAGCTGCGCACTCCTGCTCCAGCACGCCGCCGATCACCTCCACCCGGTGCGGCAGCCGGGAATCTCGCAGCACATCACGCACCGATCCGGCAGCACCAGCTTTCGAATCCCACGCCCCGAAAATCACACGCGCAATCCGCGCATTCACAATCGCCCCTGCGCACATAGTGCATGGCTCAAGATTCACAGCGAGCGTGCACCCACTCAAATTCCATCCGTGCGCGGCCGCCGCGGCCGCGCGCAAAGCATTGATTTCAGCGTGCCCGGCCGGATCGCCGTCACGCTCCCGCGTATTCCAGCCCTCCCCGAGCACGCCCCCATTAGCGTCATACACCACAGCACCGATCGGCACATCGCCGCTATCCGCCGCCCGCGCAGCCACATCCATGGCCCGGCGCACCAATTGTTTTGCATTTTCCCTCATAAAAATATCGTATGTAATTATTGGCCACAGAAGATAGAAGGCTATTTTGCAAATTCGGGGTAAATTAGAACCATGAAACTTCACGTGATAGATCACCCGCTCGTGGCGCACAAACTCACAGCGCTACGCGATGAAAACACCCCTTCCCCGATCTTCCGCCAGCTAGTGGAAGAGCTCATCATGCTGCTCTCCTATGAAGGCACCCGCGATTTAGCCACCGATGATATTGAGATCGTGACGCCGGTGGCGCCGATGGTGGGCAAGCGCGTGGCTGAGCCGCGCCCAATTGTGGTGCCGATTATACGCGCTGGCCTGGGCATGCTTGAGGGCATGAGCAAACTGATGCCTTTCGCGGAGATAGGCTTCCTCGGCATGAAGCGCGATGAAGAAACCCTTGAGGTGATCACGTACGCCAACCGCCTTCCCGATGATCTATCTGGCCGGCAGTGCTTCGTACTCGACCCGATGCTGGCCACGGGCCACACGCTCGTGGCGGCGATCGATTACCTGCTCGAGCGCGGCGCTCGTGATGTTACGGCCATCTGCATTCTCGCAGCTCCCGAAGGCATCGCCACGCTCGAAGAGCACATTGGCGACCGCGCCGACGTAAAGATAGTGGTGGCCGCGGTGGACGATCACCTTAACGAGAAGGGCTATATTGTGCCTGGGCTCGGTGACGCCGGGGATCGCCTCTACGGGGTGGTTGACTAAGAGCAGTAGCCAGCTGCCGAGCCGGCCAGCGTGGTGGCCTGCTTGGCATCGCGCAGCGCCTTTGGAGGCGGGCCAACGTGCCCGCCGCTTAGGCCAGCGCGGCTCCATCACTCGAGCTAAAGATATTCACAATGAGCAAACGGAAGTAAAAACACATGGGAAAAGCAAGCCGAATCAAAAACCGCGAGGCAGCAGCGCTCGCCAAAGCCCAGAAGAAAGAAGCAAAAGCGGCGGCGAAACGCGCGCAAGCACAGTTCGTGGAGAGGCCTTTTGAAGGGCTTGATTCAGAATTGGAACTGGTGGCCATGAAAGAAGTGCTGCCGGCGGCCACGCTGGCGGTGAAGCTCAAGGCTGAGTTGCCGCAGGTGGAGGCATATCCGGAGCTGGCTGAGCATGGCGGCGAAGAGGTGTTGCTTGTGACGATGCTCCCGCAGATGGTGGGGGCGCTGCGGCGCGGTGACGGCGTGCTGATGGTGGCGGTGCAGGCGATCGCTAGTTCTGGCGACGCTTCGCTCGATATCGCGGATCGGATTATGGCGAGTTTGGAGCTCGAGGAGGGCCAGACTTTTACCCAGATTGATTTGCCGGAGCAAGGCGCCCCGCGTTTGCAAGATATTCTCGATCCGGCGGGTTATGGCGATTTTGAGGTGCGCAATGATCTCGAATTTTGGGTCTCGGAGAAGGAGCGTGAAGATCCGGAGGTGGTGGCGGCGATTGCGGCCACGAAGGATCGGCTGATTCCGATGGCTGAGGTGGCTGGGGTGCGCGGCGCTTTTTGGGCGCGGCTGCAGCGGGAGTTTGTGCGGTGGGTGCGCACCGATCCAGAAGATGCTGTGCTGGCTGCGCTTGCGCGGCTGCAGAGCCGGCGGGAGCTGGGCTGGGAGGGCGCCCGCTTCGTGGGAGCTTTCCGGGCATGCGGCTTGCTGATCCCGGTGTTTGAGCTGGATCGCGGTACGGAAGCTGAGGAGCTTGAGACGCCGATGGCGGAGTTTGCCAAGGTGTTTGAGAAAGAGATTGCTTCGGATGCGCCGCTCACGCCCGAAGAGCGCCGCGCCAAGGCTGGTATCATTTCGCGGCAAGTGACGCTGCGGTAAGAGCGGTAAGAGGCGCCAATGGCAGAGCACAAAGTGGCCAAAGTGGCTGTGATCATCCCGGCCAAAGATGAGGCGGATCGAATCGCGGCCACGATTGAGGCAGCAGCCCAGATCCCGCACGTAGATTTGGTGGTGGTGGTGGATGACGGTTCCAGCGATGCCACGGCCGATGTGGCTCGCAAGGCGGGAGCCAAAGTGGTGGTGCACGCCCGCAATCGCGGCAAGGCGGCGGCGATGCAGACCGGTGCTAGCGCCGTCAACACCTTTGAGACGAAGCATGAAGCGGGCCGCGAGCCTGCCGATCCGCGCCGCGCGCTGCTTTTTATTGACGCCGATTTGGGCGCCACTGCGCTAGAGTGTGCCCCGCTCGTGCAGCCGGTGGCTGCAGGCAGGGCTGATTTCACGATTGCTTCGCTGCCGGCGCAAGAAGGCGCGGGCGGTTTTGGCTTCGTGACGGGGCTGGGCAAGAAAGTAATTAAGCAGCTCACAGGCTGGGAATGCCGCCAGCCACTTTCGGGCCAACGCTGCCTCACTCGCGCAGCATATGAGGCGGCGCTGCCGTTTGCCGTTGGCTGGGGTGTGGAAGTGGGCATGACCATCGACTTACTAGTGGCGGGATACACGGTGCAGGAGGTGCCCTGTGCCCTTGAGCATCGGGTTTCACGCAATGATCTGCGCGGCTATCTGCATCGCGCTGATCAATATAAAGACGTATGGCGCGCGGCGATAGTGCGCCGGCTAGGTGGTGTGAGCGTGCCGGAGAGTGAGCGCGTGGGGGAGGGCGCCGCGCCTGGCGAGCCCTTCATGGCGTATGCGAGCAAGCCCACGCCTTAAATGCGCAAAATAAGCCAGCTTCGGGGGGGGGGGGGGGGGGGGGGGGGGGGGGGGTGGGCGCGGGGGGGGGAGGGGTGTGGCTGGTC
>R16__coassemble_1476_pt1 | contig 12037 bp, 10 predicted proteins | sample R16__metabat2_low_PE_013 | metagenome-assembled genome bin R16
CCCGCCACAACAACGAAAAACCCAAAATCCATCAATAACTTTTGTCCGCTAGCTCCAGGATTAGTCATATTAGTATGACTACAGCAATCAACGGGCGTCGGAAAAGCTTATGGCGATCGCCGAATCATATCGGCAGTTCCAAATGCATTGGGGGCTAAATCGAAGATTTAGCCCCCAATGCAAATCACGTTACTGCATATGATTATCTTTCCACCCGCACTTGCAGCGCATGAGCATGCGCTGGGAGATCTTCATCGATCGCTAATGCACGCAGCGGCTCATAGAGCTTCGCCATAGCTCCCTGAGTGTATTCAATCTCCTGCACTGATTTGATGAAGGCCATCACGTTCAGCCCCGCCGCGAAGCGCGCCGTGCCGCCGGTGGGCAGCACATGATTCGAGCCAGCCATATAATCGCCAAGCGGCACCGGAGCGTAGGAACCCACGAAGATCGCACCCGCATTATGGATTTTCTTGGCTACTTCGGCTGCCATTTGAGTGTGAATTTCGAGGTGCTCAGCGCCATAAGCATCCGCCACTGCAATGCTTTGCGCCAGCGAATCCGTGAGCACAATGCCAGATTGCGGGCCAGAAAGCGCCGTGGCCACTCGCTCGGCATGCTTGGTTTCTGCTGCTTGGCGGGTAAGCGCATTAGCTACAGCTGCTGCCAGTTCGGGGCTATCCGTGATAAGCACGCTCGCTGCCGCCGGATCATGCTCAGCTTGGCTGAGCAAATCAGCAGCCACATATTCTGGATTAGCGCTCTGATCAGCGATAATCCCGATTTCGGTGGTGCCCGCCTCGGCATCAATACCCACCACGCCATGCACCGCGCGCTTCGCCGCCGCCACAAAAATATTGCCCGGCCCCGTCACCACATCCACCGGCTCACAGAGGATTTCACCGTCACTCGTGCCCGGCTCGCCGGCGGCGCCATAAGCAAACATCGCCACCGCCTGCGCCCCGCCCACGGCATACACTTCAGTGATTCCGAGCAGTTTGCACGCTGCCAAAATCGTGGGATGCGGCAAACCGCCAAACTCCTTTTGCGGCGGCGAAGCCAGCGCAATCGCCCTTACGCCCGCCACCTGCGCTGCCACCGCATTGTGGATCACCGAGCTAGGATACACGGCCAAGCCGCCCGGCACATATAGCCCCACCCGCTGCACCGGAATCCAGCGCTGGCGCACGATCCCGCCCGGCACGATTTCAGTGCTGGCTGGGCGCGGGAGCTGGGCTTCGTGGCCGAGCCGATTGTGTGCAATGGAAATCTCTAAGGCGTGGCGCAGCTCATCGCTGAGGCCAGCTTCGGCGGCATCAAGAGCTGCTTGTGGCACCCGTAAATGCTCCGGGCGCACGCCATCAAATTTCTCGGCGAGATCGCGCAGCGCCGCGGCGCCTTGCTCGCGCACTTTCGCGATAATTGGCGTTACTGCTGCTAGCGCCTTTTCCACGTCTACAGCTGCACGCGGCAAAGCAGCCGCGATCTCGGCTCGCGAAAGCTCCCGCCCGCGCAAATCAATAGTTTGCAGCATAATATCTCCCATCGTCACCGAGATTCTAGCGAAAAATCTGCTACCTAAGCCACAGCATCCACGGCGCCTCCAAAGCGGCGCTCGCGCGCAGCAAAATCAGCCAAGCAGCGCCACAGCGAGCTGCGATCAAACTCCGGCCACGGCTCAGGCACAAACATCAGCTCTGCATAAGCGGCTTGCCACAGCAAAAAATTGCTAGTGCGCCGCTCGCCCCCGCTGCGAATAAAAAGATCCACCGGCGCCAGCTCCGGGCGATAAAGCTCGCGCTCAATAGTGGCGGCGCTGATCGCACTAGGCTTGAGCTTGCCCGCCGCCACCCGCTCGGCCACCGCGCGCGCCGCATCCACTATCTCGGCTTGCCCGCCATAGTTCATGCAGAAGTTCAGCACCATGCCAGTGTTATTAGCCGTGAGCGCCTCGGCATCGCGCAGCTCCCGAATCACTGATTTCCACAGCTTCGGTTCGCGCCCGCTCCACACCACTTTCACGTTCCAATCATTCAAGCGCGCGCGGCAACGATGGATCACGTCTCGCGAATAGCCAAGCAAAAACTTCACCTCTGCCGGAGAGCGCTTCCAATTCTCGGTGGAAAACGCATACACGCTCAGCACCCGCACCCCGGCCTCCACCGCGCCCGCGATAGTATCCATCAGCGCAAATTCGCCGGCGCGGTGCCCCTCTGTGCGCGCCAATCCGCGGGCATTAGCCCAGCGGCCATTGCCGTCCATCACAATCGCCACGTGCGCCGGCACCGCCCCCGCCGCGCGCGCCGCCAGCAAAGCATCCGGAGCTACCACTCCATCCCGATGCAGCGGCACCAGCTCACCACGCAAATCCCTGCGATCCTCACCATTTTGCTTCGCATTTATCATGCTTAGAGATAACCTAAAAATGGCCAGAACTCAGCCAGCACCAAAACAACACTTAGATCTATGTTTAGCCATTAGTGCCATGAACCAATGGCCTGAGGCCATTGGTACATGGCACTAATGGCTAATGGCACATGGCACTAATGGCTGCTGGCACTAAAATAAATGGCGCAAAAAACTGCACACCCACACCTGACCCCCCCCATGCTCACCCGATCATCCGCCGGAGCAACCTGAAAAATTCAGCCAATCAGCCGCGAATCCACAAAGCGCAGCGAATTAATCCCATGCTCGAGCTGATACTGCAAATAAGCAGCCACAATCGCCCCCGCGCTACGCCGCTGTGGCAGTGCCGCCGCGTCGGCCACTGCCCAATCCCCGCTACTCAAAGCACCAAGCAAGGCCCAAGTCTCCAAATTAGGCTGCAGTGACGCCGCCGGCCGGCAATCCACGCACACCGCCCCGCCCGCACTCACATTGAGTGCCTGATGCGGTCCGGGCGCGCCGCACACCGCGCATTCAAACACCGCGAGCTGCCAACCCGAAAGCGCCATTGCCCGCAAAATATATGAGTTCACAATCAAATCCGGCTTGTGCGCGCTCACCGCGATAGCATGCAATGCCCCATGCAGTAGCGCAAACTGCCCCAAATCCGCTTCGCCCTCAGTATTCAGCGCATCTGCCGTCTCCACCAGCGCACTCGCCGCCGTATAGGAATCATAATCGGCCACAATTGCGCGGTGATATTGCGCGATGCTCTCCGCCTGCGTCACCACATCCAGATTGCGCCCAGCATAAAGCTGCAAATCCACAAATGAAAACGGCTCTAAGCGCGCCCCAAACCGCGAGCTAGTTTTCCGCACGCCTTTAGCAACAGCGCGCTGCTTGCCATGCTCACGGGTATACATCGTGACAATGCGATCCGCCTCTCCCAGATCGGAAGCGCGCAGCACAATCGCCTGATCACGATAAGTTTTCTTCACGGGTTTAGTGTAACTCACACTATAAAGCAGAAACGGAGGGCGCTAAGCTTCCTCCGCCCCAAACTGCTCGTAGTCACCGCAGCGCACGGCGCAGGGTTTTGCCCCGACTGCGAGTTCCGCAGGCTTGCGGCGAAGCCCAAGCCGAGGATGTTTGAGCTTGAGGGGCAACACCCGAGCAAAGTGCGCACATTAGGCAATCTAATTCACCGCAACGCACGGCGCAGGGTTTTGCCCCGACTGCGAGTTATCGCAACGCGCGGTTGATCGCCGAAACTATCGCCTTAAAAGATGCCGTCATGGTGGAAGCATCCATGCCGACGCCCCAGAGCACTTGCCCATTCACCTCGCACTCCACATACGCGGCCGCGATCGCGTCTTTTCCGGCGCTCATGGCGTGCTCGGTGTAATCTAGCACGTGCAAATCAATACCAAACTCGTGCATCGCCTGCACAAAAGCATCAATCGGGCCAGTGCCAGTGGCCGCCAAAGTGCGATCCACTGCCGCCGTCACTTCGCCAACTCCAGCGTTTGCGCCAAACGCACCGGCTCCCGGAGCCTCCGCCCCGCCGTCACTAAACGTGCGTTCGGTGACGGTGACGGTGAGCACCGAATCGTGGCCTTGATCGGCAGTGGTGAGAGTGGTGCCGCGCAGCGAATACTTACCCCACGGTTTCAGCCCATTGGCCGCCGTGTAGGGCAAGTATTCGTCGGCGAAAATCTTCCACAGCTCTTCCGCCGTCACTTCCCCGCCAGTGGTATCCGAGAATTTCTGCACAATATGCGAGAGCTCGATCTGAAGCCGGCGCGGCAAATCCATGCCATGCACGGCCTTCATCAAATAAGCCACGCCACCCTTGCCGCTTTGCGAATTCACACGCACGATTGCTTCGTAGCTGCGGCCCACATCTTTCGGGTCGATCGGCAGATACGGCATATCCCAAGTGACGGCGTTTTCATCGCCACCTGCTCCAGCCACGGCTTTCTCGCGCGCTGCAAAGCCTTTCTTGATCGCGTCTTGATGCGAGCCGGAGAAGCTGGTATACACCAAATCGCCGCCATATGGGGTGCGCGGCGGCACCGGCATCTGAGTGCAATGCTCCACCACCCGGCGCACGCCGTCAATATCAGAAAGATCTAGCATTGGGTCAATACCGGAGCTGTAGAGATTCAGAGCCACCGTGATCAGATCCACATTGCCGGTGCGCTCGCCTTGCCCAAAGAGGCAGCCTTCCACCCGATCAATACCGGCCATCATCGCCATCTCGGTGGTGGCGATGCCGGTGCCGCGATCGTTGTGGTTGTGCGCCGAGAGCACAGCAAATTCGCGGCGGGAAAGGTGGCGAGCAAAGTATTCGATTTGATCGGCATAAATATTGGGCGTGGTGCGCTCCACAGTGGTGGGCAGATTCAGGATAATCTCGCGCCCTTCGCCCGGCTGCCATACGTCCATCACCGCCTCGCACACCTCGAGCGCGTAATCGATCTCGGTGTCCACAAAAATCTCGGGCGAATACTCAAAGCCAGCCACAGTATCATCACTGAGTGTTTTCTCCATATAGGCGAGCATATCCTGAGTGCCACTGATCGCCAGCTGCTTGATTTGCTCTTTATCCATACCAAACACCACTTTGCGGAAAAGCGGCGAAGTGGCGTTGTAAAGATGCACGGTGGCACGCGGAAAGCCTTGAATCGCATCCACAGTGCGGCGAATAATATCCGGGCGGCTCTGGGTGAGCACCGAAACCGTCACGTCTTCCGGCACCGCATCGGTATCCACCAGCGAGCGCACAAAATCCCAATCGTTTTCGCTCGCCGCCGGGAAACCAATCTCGATCTCCTTCACGCCGATGCGCACCAAAAGATCAAACATTTGCCGCTTTTGCTGCGGATTCATCGGCTCGATCAGCGCTTGATTGCCGTCGCGCAGATCCGTGGAAAGCCAGCGTGGCGCCTTAGTGATCCGCGCGTTGGGCCAAGTACGATCCGGCAGGCGCACCGGATTGCGATCCATAAAATGCACATATTTTTGATACGGCATCCCGGAAGTTTTTTGGAAATTGTGCACGCCTTGCGTTTTCATAATTCTCCTTTGCACACAAGCTCTATTATTTGCGAGATCGGCGCGCCCACTACCCGCGGGGAGGAGCCGATCTAGCGAGCCTCACCGCGGCCTAGAAGCAATAGCGCCGCTATCGTGTGCATAAGCCAAAGATACGCTAAGCACCGCAACCCTGCCAAGCCCCGCCCGCATCGTGGCTGCGGCGCGCTCCGAGTGAACACCCGGACTCGACCCCACTGTCCAATTGGACATCTGGACCGAGTGCCGATGCCCAAACCGAGTACGCTTCCCAGTCAGAAGCCTAGTTTGCCCAGTAGCTTCGGGTTGCGCTGCCAATCCTTAGCTATCTTCACGTGCAGATCCAAAAAGACCCGCTGCCCCAGCAGCTTTTCAATCTCGCCGCGTGCCCGCCGCCCCACGTCGCGCAGCCGTGCCCCACCGCGCCCAATCACGATCCCCTTTTGTGAATCTCGCTCCACGTAGAGCGAGGCATGGATTCGCGCAAGTGGATCGCCACGCTTGGTGGTGGCTTGCTGCCATTCATCAATAGTGACGGCGATCGAATGCGGTAGCTCATCGCGCACGCCCTCAAGAGCCGCTTCACGAATAAATTCTGCGATCAGCTCTTCTTCACTTTCATCGGTGACGGCGCTGCGCGGATAGAGCGGCGGGGAGGGCGGCATTAGCTCCACCAGCACGCTCAAAAGCTCGTCAAGCTGAGTGCCCGCCACCGCACTCACCGGCACAATATCGGCAAATTCCGCAAACTGGCTCACCAGCAGTAACTTCTCAGCAAGCGCATCTCGGGAGATCTTATCGCTCTTCGTCACCACCGCCACCACCGGCGCCTTCGTTTTCTCCACGAGGCGCAGCAAAAACTCATCGCCAGGCCCAAGCTTTTCATCAGCAGGCAAACACAGCGCCACGGCATCCACGTCGCTCAGCGTCTCATGCACCATATCGTTGAGCCGCTCGCCGAGCAGCGTGCGCGGGCGATGCAAGCCAGGAGTATCCACCAAAATCAGTTGGCCTTCCGCAGCGTTCACGATACCGCGAATGATTTTGCGGGTGGTCTCAGGCTGGTTAGCAGTGATCGCAATCTTCTGCCCCACCAGCGCATTAGTGAGCGTGGATTTACCGGCATTCGGGCGGCCAACAATTGCCACAAAACCCGCGCGAAAATCGGCTCCGCGATCAACTCGCTCCGCAGCATCACTCATCGTCACTCTCCATCACTCCCCTTCTCGCCGCTCAGCGTCCTCGCTTGGCGGCTCATAGCTCACAATCACCGTGCTCAAGCGGTTACGGCGGCCCCCAAAGCGATCCGCCACCATCGTCACGCCATATATTTGGCCTTCAGCTCCAGCAATAGGCACCCGCCCATTAGCTTTTGCGAGCAGGCCGCCCACGGAATCCACGTCTTCATCTTCCAGCTCCACGCCCCACAGCTCCCCCAGCTCATCTATAGGCATGCGCGCCGGCACCCGGTATCGCCCGTCGCCCAAATCTTCCACCTCAGGCTCGGCTTTATCGTGCTCATCCACCATCTCGCCCACAAGCTCTTCAAGCAGATCCTCAATCGTCACCAAGCCAGCAATCCCACCATACTCATCCACAACTAGCGCAATATGCACAGCGGAAGCTTGCATTTGCTGGAGCATATCATCCACACGCTTCGTCTCCGGCACAAAGGCCGCCTCGCGCATCACCTCTGCCGCCGTCACCGCATCCGCATCATTACGATGATGCACCCGGCGAATCACGTCTTTGAGATAAAGCACACCCAGAGCATCATCCACAGATTCGCCAATCACCGGCACCCGAGAAAAACCACTGCGGCTAAAAAGTGAGAGAGCTTTGTCGAGCGGCGCCTGCGCTTTGATGGAGATGATATCGGTGCGCGGCACCATCACTTCACGCAAATAGGTGCTATCAAGCTCAAACACCGAATGCAACAATTCGCGCTCATCATCTTCCACCGCCTCAAATTCGCTCACCCGCTCCACCATCACGGCGAGTTGGTCTTCTTGGCGCTCCTCGCGCTCTTCTTCATCTTCAGGCTCACGCCGGCGCACGATCAGCGAAGTGAAGCGGGTGACGAGCCACAGCTGGTGTGAGCATGCTGCGAGCACATTTAGAGGATGGCTGTATCCGAAAGAAGCTGGCACTAGAGCCGATATGAGCAGCAGCATTATGCCAGTGACGGTGGCGCCAGCAAGAGCCGCGAGCCCCACTGCGGGGATCATTGCCGCAAATACTGCTGTGAGCAGCGCTGTGGCAGCCACAGCGCAAGCGATACGGATCAGCAAAGCAGCACTCAAGGCGGCTGGCCGGCGTGCCACGATCTTCACCACGTGCTTGCCGCCTAGCCGTTTTGCTTTCGCCTCGCGCGCCTCAGCGCGGGTCATGCGATTTAAAGCACCCGCTACAATCCCCCAATAGCCAGCGCCAAGCATAAAAAAGAAAACGCCAGCAATGCTCAATCCAAGAGTGATCTGGCCCATTAGGATTCCCGGCCTTCGCTTGGCATTACGCGCTCGATCACGGGGGCCACTTCGTCAATGAGCTGAGCCACCCATTCTGGGCTAGGATCATTAGGGTTGCGCGGTTTGCGGGCAAGAAACTCGAGCACCAGTTGGCGCTGCAGCGCAAACATTTCGGCGCGCTGCTCGGGCGTGGCGTGATCGTATCCAAGCAGATGCAGCATGCCGTGGGTGACGAGCAGCAGTATTTCCTCCATTGGGGCATGGCCTGCTTTGCGCGCCTGCACTCCTGCCACCTCGGGGCACACCACAATATCACCCAAGATTCCCTCTTTGGGCTCCACCCCAGGAGGCGCAGGGCGCAGCTCGTCCATCGGGAAGCTCATCACGTCGGTGGGCCCTTCGAGATCCATCCAGCGTAGATGTAGATCAGCCATGGAGGCTTCGTCCACAAATACCACATTGAGATCAGCGCCTGGATGCACTCTCATCTGCTCTAGCACCCAGCTGGCGAGCTCAGAAATCTCTTGCACGTCTATCGCGGGGGTATAGCCTGATTCATCGTTTACTTCAATCATCATTCACCTCAATCATCGCCGTGCCTCCGCCTCTTCATCGTAACGAGCATACGCATTCACGATCGCCGCTACAAGGCGGTGGCGCACCACGTCATCAGTGCCTAATTCCACGAAAGCAATATCATCCACGTCACGCAAAATATTGCGCACTATTTTGAGGCCACTACCCACTTTTCGAGGCAGATCTATTTGGGTGACGTCACCGGTGATCACCATTTTGGAGCCAAAACCAAGGCGGGTGAGAAACATTTTCATCTGCTCGGGTGTGGTGTTTTGCGCTTCGTCGAGGATCACGAAGGCATCATTGAGGGTGCGCCCGCGCATATAAGCCAGCGGCGCCACTTCGATTGTGCCGGCCGCCATGAGTTTGGGGATTGCATCTGCATCCACCATATCGTGCAAAGCGTCGAAAAGCGGGCGCAGGTAGGGATCTATTTTTTCGGTGAGAGTGCCGGGCAGAAAGCCGAGATTCTCGCCTGCTTCCACCACTGGGCGAGTGAGCACAATACGGCGCACTTTTTGCTCATTTAGAGCCACCACGGCTTTGGCCATAGCCAAGTAGGTTTTGCCAGTGCCCGCTGGGCCAATACCGAAAGTGACGGTGTGCGAATCAATGGCATCCACATAGGCTTTTTGCCCTAAGCTTTTAGGGCGAATAGTTTTGCCATGCGCGGAGAGAATATTGGCGGCGAGTAGTTCGCTCGGATTTGCCAGCCCGGAGCGGGCGATTGTGACGGCGCGCTCGGCCGCTTCAGCCGAGAGGTGCTCGCCTGCTGCCACCACCGTCACCAATTCGCTGATCAAGCTAGCTGCGAAATCCACGGCCTGCTGCGGGCCGTTTATGCGAATCGTGTGGTGGCGCACGTGTAGTTTCGCCGGAGCCAGGCCGCGCTCCAGGGTGCGCAGCACCGAATCTTGGTGCCCGAGCAGATTGATCATGGGCACTGTGACCGGCACTTCAATTGTGCGCACCACTTCCTCGCTGCGCCCGCTATTGAAATCGTTCAGCTTTCCTCCACTAATCGCGCTGATGTGCTACTGCCAGTGTAGCCCAGTATTGCCATTTGCCGAATCAGCACGCTTGAATACATGCCTGGGGGCGCACCCCATATTGTGTTTTGACGAGGTATTGCGCAGCGGATGAGCCCCTCCGCGCAGCTTTTGTTTACAAGCGAGCACAAAGCGCGCGAATGACGGCGATGGCCCAAGGCCCAGCAGAGCTTGATCGCAGCACGTGCTCGCCGAGGAGCACTGGGCGGGCCCCGACTGCCGCTAAGGCATCGAGCTCGGCTGCGCTGATTCCGCCTTCGGGGCCCACTATCAGCACCACCTCATGGCCAGGCTCTGCTGCCGCCACTACATCCGTGAGCCGTTCTTGAGCCTCCTCGTGACATACGTACACGGCTGCTCCGCTGGCCACTCGCTCCCTTACCCATCCCACAAGCTCTGCAGTGCGCATGAACGGCAGCACGCGCGGCAGCCAGGATCGGCGGCTTTGTTTCATTGCGGCAAGCACTGTGCTCTCCCAACGCGCCGATCCTTTGAGGATCTTCGCAGTGCCCTCCCAGCGCGCCACGCTGCGATCTGCTTGCCACGGCACTGCGGCATCCACCCCATATTCGGTGGCGGTCTCAATAGCTTGCTCGTCACGGCCACCTTTTGCGAGCGCTTGCACCAGTGTGATGTAAGGCGAATGCTGCGGATCGGTGGTGATGGATGATACGCTTCCCGTCACGGTGCCCTTGGTGACGGCGGTGACGGCGAGGCGCACCCGCGTGCCTTCACCATCTACTACCTCTATTAGTTCGCCAGGTTTGGTGCGCCGCACAGTGGCCGCATGCTGGCCTTCGGCTCCGGCGAAGCTCAGCTCATCTCCAGGCTGAAGCGAATCATCGGATAAGCCATAGCAGTAATAGACAGGAAGAGTCATAGCTTTTTCTTTTCCTTGATGGCTGAGAAGCTTCAGTCTTTGCCAGTGAATGCATCTTTGAGGCGGGAGAAGAATGAGCCACTGTGCGTCACTAGTTTGCCAATCGCTTCGTCTTCGCCGCGCTGGCGGGCAAGCTCTTCTATGGTGGCGCGCTGCTCCGCAGAAAGCTTGGTGGGCGTGGCCACTTGGATTGTGACGATCAGATCACCACGCCCACGCCGATGCAGGCGGCCCATCCCAAGCCCTCCAAGGCGCACCTCAGTGCCGCTCTGTGTGCCGGGCTCCACGGAGATGCTCTGCTCGCCGTCGAAGGTGTCAATCGAGATATCCACACCAAGCGCTGCGGCCGTCATCGGCACCTGCACCGTGGCCCGCAGCGCGTCGCCATCTCGGGAATACACGGGATGCTCATTGATGTGTGCCTCGGCGAAAAGATCGCCCGATGGGCCGCCTGCCACCCCGGCATCGCCTTGGCCAGCCACCCTAATTTGCATGCCATCATCGATGCCAGCCGGCACTTTCACCGTCACTGAGCGGGTGGCGCGAATCCTGCCTTCCCCGGAGCATTCCGGGCACGGTGTGACAATCTGGGTGCCGAAGCCTTGGCATTGCGGGCATGGCGAGGTGCTCATCATTTGGCCAAAGATTGAATTAGTGACTCGCTGCACTTGCCCACTGCCATGGCAGTTGGTGCACTGTACGGGCTCAGTGCCGGGAGCTGCCTGGGCACCGTGGCATGTGGAGCATTCCACCATGGATGCAAAGCTGAGCTTTTGCTCTGCCCCAAACACCACGGTATCAAGCTCAAGCTCAAGCTGCACCAACACGTCACCGCCGCGCCGCGCCCGGCTGCGCGCTTGAGCGCGCCCGCCACCAAAGCCTGCGCCGGCGCCGCCAAAACCGCCAGCTCCCCCAAAGAAAGTGCTGAAGATATCTTCGAATGCTCCTGTGAATCCGGCTCCAGCGCCACCGAATCCGCTGCCACCCCCGCGCAGCGCGTCTTCGCCGCCGAGATCATACATGCGGCGTTTTTCTTCGTTTGAGAGCACATCGTAAGCGGCGGTGACTACCTTAAATTCTTCGGCGCCATCTGGCCCTGCCACGTCGGGGTGGAGTTTGCGCGCAAGCTTGCGGTACGCCTTTTTGATTTCTTCTTGGCTCGCATCGCGCGAAACGCCAAGTGTCTCGTAAAAATCAGCCACTAGGCTCAATTCTCCTTTAGCTATCGGGTGCTCAAATTTTATCAAGCCCTATTGTGCCAGAGCTTGCCTATTGTGCCACAGCTACACCCAAAATCGCTCAGGGATCGCCTTTCCAAGCTGTAGCGCTTGCGTTCCAAGCTGATCCATTAGGGCTTCGCGATCTTCTTCTTGAGTGGTGTAAGCCACCAAAATAGTGGCGTATTGCCCCACGAAATGCGCCCCGATCAGATCTGTGATAGTGGCTAGTGCATCTCGCATATTCGCGTTGAGTAATTCTGCGGCTGCATCTGGCTCGCTGGTGCGTAGCTGCCATTGTGGCTCTGCTTGGCCATCTTTGAGGCTCAAGGTTTGCGCCTCGCTTTGAGTGCTAAGAGCCGCGCTGCGGGTGAGTAGCACTTC
>R16__coassemble_1720_pt1 | contig 8948 bp, 5 predicted proteins | sample R16__metabat2_low_PE_013 | metagenome-assembled genome bin R16
ATATTAAGTAATCCCGAAGCTGAGGAGCTGCTATGCCTGCCGTCATGGAAAATCTCAACGTAAAAATCGATGCCGATGAAAAGCGGCAATTCACAGAAATTGCGCGCTCGCTAGGCACCACTCCATCCAATGCTGTGCGCATGTTTGTGCGAGCTTTCAATGATTATTCTGGGTTTCCTTTTAGCGTGGCTCGCCCTTATCGGATGAGTGCGGCCACGCAAGCAGCATACGAAGAGTTAGATGCTGAAATTAAGGCAGGCACCGCTCGGCGCTATGGGTCTGTGGCGGAACTCCGTGCTGATTTGGAGCTCTAATGCTTGAGTTAGTGATATCCAAAAAGTGTAAAAAGGATTTAAAACTCGCTAAAAAGCGAGGGCTTGATCTAAAAGATTTTTTCGACGTTGTCGATATGCTGCAGCGCCGAGAACCATTGCCGCCGCGCTATCGCGACCACGCTCTCAATGCAAACAGAAAAGGATTACGCGATTGCCATATCAAGCCAGATTGGGTGCTGATCTATGAAGTGAGAGAAACAGAATTACTGTTAGTGCTCGTGGAAACCGGCACGCACTCAGATTTAGGGCTGTGACGGGGGAGTAAGCTAGCACTCGATCACGTTCACGGCGAGGCCGCCTAGGGAAGTTTCTTTATATTTGCTCTGCATATCGCGGCCAGTCTCGCGCATGGTTTTAATCACCGAATCAAGAGAGACGATGTGGGAGCCATCGCCGCGCATCGCTGTGCGCGCCGCCGCCACCGCCTTAATCGCAGCAATCGCATTGCGCTCAATGCACGGCACTTGCACGTAGCCGCCAATCGGATCGCACGTGAGCCCAAGATTATGCTCCATCCCGATCTCGGCAGCATTCTCCACTTGTTTCGCTGTGCCGCCCAAAATCGAAGCCAGCCCGGCAGCAGCCATCGCGCACGCCACGCCCACTTCGCCTTGGCAGCCCACCTCGGCCCCCGAAATCGAAGCGTTTTGCTTCACGATCATCCCAATCGCGCCAGCAGTGAGCAAAAAGCGCGCCACTCCAGCCTCGCTCGCCCCCGGCATAAAATCCAGGTAATAGCGCAACACCGCCGGAATCACGCCGGCAGCGCCCGTGGTGGGCGCCGTCACTACCCGCCCGCCTGCAGCATTCTCCTCGTTCACTGCCATCGCATAAAGCGTGATCCAATCCATGCCGCTCAGCGGATCCGCGCTGCGGCCCTCAGCTTGCAGCCGCCGCGCCAGCCGCGGCGCGCGCCGCAGCACCCGCAGCGATCCCGGCAGCATGCCCTCATGCACGCAGCCATGATCAATGCAGGCAGCCATAACGCTCCAAATGCGGTGCAAGCCCTCATTCACGGCTTGCTCTGAGCGCACAGTGGTTTCGTTTGCCATCATCACGCCAGCAATAGAAAGCCCAGTCTCCTCGCAAATCTGCAATAGCTCTGTGGCCGTGGCAAAAGGGTGAGGAATCGCATCAGAATCGAGCGATCCAGCGCTAGCAAGCACGCCCGCACCGCTGGCGCCTGCTTCCACTGCGCCGTCACCGCCGTCACCCGCAATCACAAAACCGCCGCCAATCGAGTAATAGCACTGCGCAAGCAGCTCAGCTCCGCCGCTATCAAAAGCAGCAAACACCATGCCGTTAGGATGCAAAGGCAACTCACGATCTCCCGCAAACACCACGTCACGCTCTGGATCAAAAGCAATCTCGCGCTCGCCGTCAAGCAGTAGCGAACCAGCGCGCGCCACCGCCCCCGCAGCGCCCTTGGCATCGTATGGGTTCACGGTGTCTGGTGCTTCGCCCAGTAGCCCTAAAATCACGGCCACATCCGTGCCATGCCCTTGGCCCGTAGCGCCCAGCGAGCCATACAGTGCCACCCGCAATCGCGCCACCTGGCTGAAGGTGCCCGCATCGCGCAGCGACTGCACATACATTTGGGCAGCCCGCATCGGCCCCACAGTGTGCGAGCTCGAAGGCCCAATCCCGATGCTGAAAAGATCAAAAACGCTCAATGCCATAGCTCTATGCTAGCGAGAATTTTTAGGGCGTGACGGGGCGTGGCGGCTACGGATTTTTGCCATGGCCGCCGCTGGCGTAAAGTGCGATGTGCAAGAAAAATCGCGCGCCCTCGTATCGCGCGCGGAGAAGCGCCTAAAGGAGGCCAGCACATGCAACTGAATATTGACGGCGAACTGCGCGAACTAGACCCCGCCCAGCCCATCAACGGAATCGACTATTTCAAAGCAAACCGCGATATCGTGGCGTTGCGAATCGATGGCGAACTCAAAGACCTTGCCACACAGCTCACTGATCTTCCTGAGGGCAGCGCGATAGAAACAGTGGATATCCACAGCGAAGATGGCCTCAATATTCTGCGCCACTCTTGCACCCACGTGATGGCGCAAGCAGTGCAAAATAAGTTCCCCGAAGTAAATCTCGGCATCGGCCCCTTCATCACCGACGGATTCTATTACGACTTTGGCGCGATTCCCTCCGTCACCCCCGAAATGCTGCGCGAGCTAGAAAAAGACATGAAGCGCATCGTGAAATCCGGGCAGCGCTTCGTGCGGCGCGTCACGGATGAAGCCACGGCCGCGGTGGAGCTCAAGGATCAGCCGTACAAGATTGAGCTCGTGGGCCTCAAAGGCGGTAGTGACGCCGATCGGGATCAGGCCGCGGAAGGCGCCAGCATCGAGGTGGGCGGGGCAGAGCTCACCATGTACGACAATGTGAACCGGCGCGGGGAAGTGGTGTGGACTGATCTTTGCCGCGGGCCACACCTGCCCAACACTAAGCTTATTGGCAACGGCTTCGCGCTCACTCGCGCATCTGCCGCCTACTGGCGTGGCAACCAAGCCAACGATTCGCTGCAGCGCATTTACGGCACCGCGTGGCCTTCCAAAGAGGAACTCACCGCCTATCAAGAGCGGATTGCTGAAGCCGAACGCCGCGACCACCGCAAGCTTGGCGGCGAGCTTGATCTTTTCAGTTTCCCGGATGAAATCGGCTCTGGCTTGGCCGTATTCCACCCCAAGGGCGGAATTGTGCGCATGGAAATGGAGAATTATTCGCGCCAAAAGCACATCGAGGGTGGCTACAGCTTTGTGAACACCCCGCACATCACCAAGAGCAACCTATATGAAATCTCAGGGCACCTCGATTTTTACGCAGATGGCATGTATCCGCCGATGCACATGGATGAGGAGCGAGACGCCGAGGGCAATATCACCAAGCAGGGCGCGGATTATTACCTTAAGCCGATGAACTGCCCGATGCACAATCTGATTTACCGCTCGCGCGGGCGCTCGTATCGCGAGCTGCCGTTGCGGCTTTTCGAATTTGGCACGGTGTATCGCAACGAAAAGTCTGGCGTGATTCACGGGCTTACGCGCGCTCGCGGCTTCACCCAAGACGATGCGCATATTTATTGCACCCGCGAGCAGATGAAGGATGAACTCACCACGCTGCTCTCGTTTGTGCTAGATCTTTTGCGTGATTATGGCTTGGATGATTTCTATCTCGAGCTCTCCACTAAGAATCCCAACAAATTCGTGGGTGACGACGAAATCTGGGAAGAGGCCACGCGCACGCTCGCTGAGGTGGCTGAAGATTCGGGGCTGGAGCTAGTGCCCGATCCGGAAGGGGCAGCTTTCTATGGCCCGAAGATTTCGGTGCAAGCCCGCGATGCGCTGGGGCGCACTTGGCAGATGAGCACGATTCAGCTTGATTTCAATTTGCCTGAGCGGTTCGGGCTTGAATACACGGCTCCCGATGGTTCGCATCAGCGGCCGGTGATGATTCACCGCGCCTTGTTTGGCTCAATTGAGCGCTTCTTTGGGGTGCTTACTGAGCATTATGCGGGGGCTTTTCCGGCGTGGCTAGCTCCAGTGCAGGTGCGCCTGGTGCCGGTGGCTGAGGCGTTTAACGATTACTGTGACGGCGTGGCGGATAAGCTGCGAGAGCGCGGCGTGCGCGTGGAGGTAGACAAGAGCGATGATCGCTTTGGCAAGAAGATTCGCAACTCAGCCAAGGATAAGGTTCCGTTCACCCTGATTGCGGGCGGTGACGACGCCGCAGCCGGCGCCGTGAGCTTCCGGCTGCGCGATGGCTCGCAAGATAACGGCGTGCCGGTGGCGGACGCGGTGGCGCGGATCGTGGAGCAGATTAAGAGCCACGCGAATCAGTGAAAGTTTAGCGCGGTATTAGCAAGCATTGTTTTGCTTTTTGGGGCGGAGGAAGCGCAGCTCCCTCCGCCCCGTATTGCAAGCATAGCCGCAAGGTATGGATCATGGCAGACATTAAAGATATTGAGCGCGAAGTGATTGAGCGTGAGTGGCCGCTGGATGCTGATGGCTACCCACATCGCCAAGCTGCTAGGGTGGTACTGCTCGATCCCGCTGGCAGGGCGTATCTGATTCTCGGGCATGATGTGGACGATCCGGATTTTCGCTGGTGGTTCACCCCGGGCGGGGGCATCCTGCCAGGGGAGAGTGCGCAAGCTGGTGCTGCCCGAGAGCTGCGCGAGGAAACCGGCCTGGCCGCAGCGCCTACGCGCCTCGAAGGCCCGCTACTGGAGCGGCAAGCCACTTTTCGCTTTGTGGGCAGCACCCGCAAGCAAGACGAGCAGTTTTTCTTGCTGCGGGTGACGCAGCAGGAGGCCGCCGCCGTCACCGCCGGGGAAGGGCGCGAGCTCACCGCACTGGAGGAAAACGTGCTGGATCGGGCGGCATGGTTTACCCCGGAGCAGCTAGCGGCGAAGCAAGAGCGCGGCGAAAACGTATTTCCGCGGGAGTTGCCAGCGCTGCTGCGCGAATGGCAGCGCGGCTGGAACGGCGTCGTTATAAAACTAAGTGATAGGTGAAAACTTCAACTGCAAGCCCGCAGTATCTGCGACTTAAGACCCGTTCGGGGGGGGCGTAGTTAAAGCTGCTAAATATCTGGCAGTAATTTCAAATTCGGGGTAGCTGTAATATTTATTTGTCTGATAGGTTTTTCTCAAATGGTGCATTTTGTAAGCAAATATAGCTGAAGCGCACAAGCTATGCACCGCAAAACGGGGATATTTCCCCCTTCACAACGAAGTGAGAGGGATCTACTATATGAAAGCGTATTACGCGCAGCGTGCACACAAGGCAAAGGCGAATCTTGCCATGCCAAAAAACTCGTTAACACGAAAAATCACTGTGGCCATAGTGGGCATCATGCTAGCTTTTACTGGCATGCTGCTTCCCGCCTCCGCAGCAGCGGCTGCTAGTCCAAACATCACCGTCACTCTCAAAAATCGCCCTGCAAATGCTGATGGCAAATGGCGTTTTGGCGAGAAAATGAATTTCGAAGTAAAAGTGGCCAACGGTGCTGATGCTATTCGCGTGGAGCCATACACTGATGCGCAACACACCAACCTTGATAAAGCCCTAAGCGGCTGCAAATGGAATCTCTCCCCGAATCAAACCACGAATGCTTGCACAGGCAGCTACACAATCACGCCAAAAGACGCGGGAGCTTTTATCCCGAAAGTTACCTACAAGATGTGCGCTGGCACTAGCTGCACCAACACTAACGTTACCGAACTGCCGGCATTAGAGCTCGATCAGCAGCAAATAGAGCCAGCGCTCGCCGTGAGCTTTAATATCCAAAATTCGCAAGATGCCCCGTGGGAGCTCGGGGACACCGTGCGCTATAAAGTGAGCGTCACTAACACTTCGAGTGCTGCACGCTCCTATGAAGGCATCGAATCGAATCTGGCCGGATTTAACTGCAAATGGGGCACTATCAATAAAGACCAGACGAAAACAGATTGCCCAGAGCTATCGCATACCATCAGCGCTGAAGACGTAGCAGCTAAATCATTCACGCCGTACGTGAAGTTTAAAGTGTATGGGGGTACTAGTTATCCAAAAAATGATTATTACACTCTCTCCGACGATAAATACGCTTTTAAAGGCGATCCGATTCAAGTAGGTGAGAACGCCACTCCCGGCACCGATCCCGAGGCTCGCACTGGCGTGCAGATCAATGCGCCGCAATCGGTGGCCAACAGTGATTTCAGTGTGAAGATTGATCTTGTGAATCAGCCGCAAGACGGCACTTGGGATAAAGGCGATGTGGCAGAATTCCGGATTACGCTGGTGAATAGCACTGATAAAGCGCGCGGTTTCGAGATTGAGAATGGTGGTACCACCACGAATCTCACTGATGCTTCTGGATGTAAGTGGTTTTCTGCTAATCCTAGAGAACCGCAAGAATGCTATCGCGCCGGCCACACCAAGAGAATCACGCATACGATCACTGCTGAGGATGTGGCAGCAGGCGAGTTCACTCCGTATGCGCGGCTGGTGATGCACAATGCCACCAACTATTCCGAAAGTGATATTGTTTCATATCTTGATGCAGGCCCGGTGCCAGCTCCAGCAGCTTTCGAGAGCGCTATTTCTGCACCGAAGAATAAATATGTGGTGGGGCAGACGATCCCCTTCACGATCACTTTCAAGAACACTTCGGGGATAGCTCGTAGCTTTGCTTCGGGGGCGTCCAACATGACGAATACTGGTGGCTGTAAATGGAATTCGGCCGCACCGAACGATCCGCTCACCTGCACTGCTGGATACCATAAGGTGACGGCGGCTGATCTAGAGCGTGGTAGCTACACTCCATATATTCAATGGAAAATGCATGATACCACTGGCTATGCTGGCGATCCAATAAAGCAGCCGATCACTTTTGGCACTCCGATCGAAATTGTGGATCAGACGATTAAGATCACCAAGTTTGCACAGAATCCCGATTCAGTGAAAGCCAAGTATCAGGATGGTGACGTGGTGAAATTCGACATCGAGCTCACGAATTCCTCTAACGAGCCGGTAAGTGCTGATCCAGACTCGCTGCAATGGGTGCGCCGCTATGCCGATTTTGCTCGCAAAGATTTCGATTCTGATAATTTCCAGCAAAAGTGTGCCTTCGATGCGATTCCTGCTGGCGAGAAGCTCAGCTGCAGTGTGGAGTATGAGCTCACTGAGAGTGATGTCGAATATGGATACGTGACGGCGGAAGTGGCTTTCGTGGCCGGCAAAGGCAGCGAAAATGAGCAGGAAGTGAGCGCTCAGGCCTACGGTGTGCCCACTCCGGGCGAGTTTGAGGCAGCAAAGCCGTTCGCGGTGAAAGACGCTAATCCAACGCTCGCTGCTACTTCGCGCTCTGGCATGGAGATGCTGGCGCAGGGAGCTGGTGGAGAAAATAGTTATGCTGCGCGTATTCCCGCGATTGCGGTGGTTTCGAATGGTGATGTGTTGGCTTCGTATGATTACCGGCCTTGTGACGGCGGTAGCGGCTGTGGCGACAGTCCGAACGCCAACTGGATTGTGCAGCGTCGTTCGAAGGATAATGGCGTGACGTGGGGTGCGCCCACGGTAGTGGCAATGGGCAAGAGCGGGGATGGTCGCTATGGGTATTCCGATCCTTCCTACGTGGTGGATCATGAGACCGGCACGATTTTCAACTTCCACGTATACAGCCAAGATCAAGGGTTTTGGGGTGGCAATTACACCCGCAATGCAGATGGCAGCGTGAACGAAACTAATCGCGCCACCATGAATTTCGGGCTCTCTGTCTCTAAAGACAACGGCTACACCTGGGAGCAGCGAGTGGTGACTGCGCAAGTGCTGGATGGTAAAGTGCCGCCGATCCAGAGTTGCTTTGCTACTTCTGGTGCTGGTACCCAGAAAATCCAAGCTCCGCATAAAGGGCGTTTGCTGCAAAATGCGGCTTGTTTGAAGAATGACGGCTCGGTGGCGGCCTTCACGCTCTATAGCGACGATCATGGCACCACCTGGAAATCGGGTGCTCTCACCGATGTGCGCCCGGGTGACCTGAACCTGAAGTTTGATGAGAACAAGGTGGTGGAGCTGGGCAACGGCGATTTGATGCTCAATTCGCGCACTTCGGATGGATCTGGTGTGGGCTATAGGATTGTGGCGATCTCGAAAGATGGCGGCGAGACTTGGGGTGAATACAAGGTAGACAAGAATCTGCCCGACACTACCAACAACGCCCAGATCATTCGGGCTTTCCCGAATGCAAAGCCGGGCACGCTACGTTCGCAGGTGCTGCTTTTCTCGAACACGCACGATAATGGGCGCAACAAGGGCTATGTAAAGATTTCCTACGACAACGGCGCCACTTGGCAGCCGGGCTCGGTGATCCGTAGCAATGGCACTGGCTATACCACAATGGCAGTGCAGCCGGATGGTTCGATTGGTTTGCTGCTCGAGCCATCTGGTGGCGGCTGGGCCGATATCGCCTACATGAATTTCAACCTGGCTTGGATCGATCCGGATCACGATCTGGATTCCGAGCTGAAGGCTAAGAGTGGGTTTGAGGAGCAGCGAGCCACTGATGGTTTGGTGATCGCGGATATTGCTGCGGCTGGTTTCTTTGAGCGTAATGATCCCGCGCTCAACGATAGATTCACCGCCACTGGTTTGCCGCAGGGGCTTTCGATTGATCCGGCTACGGGCGTGATTTCCGGGACTCCGGCTGCTGGCAATATGGATGAGCAGACTTTCAAGGTGCAGGTGACGCTCGCTGAAGCCGAGGATGGCACCGGCTATCCGCGCACGGCTGAGGCCAGCTTCGATTTGGTGCTTGCTGCCAATCCGAATCCAGATACGCCGGTGACGCCGGGTGCGGTTTCTAACGTGGATTCCCAGGGTGCTACTGATCCTGACGCTTTAGATCCCGCGAGCTGCACTGTGGCTCCTTTTGCCCAGGTGACGCTAATGGAGGGTGTCGCTTATAGAGCCGAGGTGCTGGATGCGAACGGTGAGGTGGTGGATAAGAAACCGATTGATGCTGCTGGCAAGGTGGAATATGGCTATGGGCAGACGCTACGGATCACTGCCGTAGCTGAGGATGGCTTTGTGCTTGCGCCAAATGCCACGGCTACCTGGACTTGGA
>R16__coassemble_1747_pt1 | contig 8670 bp, 9 predicted proteins | sample R16__metabat2_low_PE_013 | metagenome-assembled genome bin R16
CTACGGAATTTTGCGCACAATTTCGTCGATTTTTGCTCGTGAGAGCAAGCTCTCAGGCTATCTTTTTCCTCATTGTGCTCGCAAAATCCCTACGGAATTTTGCGCACAATTTCGTCGATTTTTGCTCGTGAGAGCAAGCTCTCACAGCAAAAATCTCCTCATTGTAGGCCCCGTGGGACTCGAACCCACGACCAATGGATTAAAAGTCCACTGCTCTACCAACTGAGCTAGAGGCCCGCTATCCATAAGGACGAAGAAAATTCTAGCGCGCCTAAGCCAATATTGGAAATGGGCCGCATTTTCATGTGGCGCCAAGCGCTGGCGAATACAATAGAGCCATGCACGAATACAAGCCCCGCCGCCCCTACCAGCTAAAACCTGAGCAGATCGAGCTCATTGAAGGCAGCGCCGATATCGCTCAATCCAGTGAATTAGCACACACTACCGCCACCGTGGTGGTGCCCCTCCCCGGGGAGCCGCCGCTCGACGCTGGCGTGGCCGAGCGCGTGCAGGCGCTGCTCGAAGCCGAAGGGATTGATACCCTTGCCGAACCGTGGGTGCCAATGCCGCCAGATAGCTTGCCTGGCGTGCTCTGGCGTGGCTACCTGCTGCGAGAATGGGTGCGGCGCTTTACAGCTGACGCCGAGCAGCGCTTCGCTGCCGCGCAGCAAGCTGGCGTGGGTGAAGGCGAAACCGCCAAGCTGGTGAGCCCTCCGGCGCGCGTCAAAGAGCTGTGGGATGGCGTCTTCAAGGGCGGGTTCACTGGCGATTTCGCGGCAGTATTGCGCGAATCAGCGCGGCTCACAGATTTTTTAGGCCAACTCGTGCCCGAATGGATTAGCGAAGACGCTCACCCGCTCGCCACCGCCGTCACCAGGCGCGCTACAGCGATGCTACGCACGGCTGAAGAATTCCGCGCCGCCGGCGAACTGCTAGTGAAAGGCCAGTTGCACTAGCCCCAGCTGCACTATTCTCGCGCCAGCCGCTTTTACTCAGGGCGCACCTTCTTCAAATCGCCAGTGCTGCGTTCCAACTGGCGAGCCCGCTCCTCATACACTTCTTCATCCGGCCCAGCAAACTCCCGCGAGCGCCGCTCGGCATCAGCCGATCCAGAGAAAATCGCTGATTGAATATCTTCTTTCGAAAGCACGCGAGTGGTGACGGCGCTAGGCGTGGGTTCCTCAAAAAGCTCCACTCTCGCTTCAGGCAGCGCCACCCCATCGGCGCCAGCGCCGTCACGCACTTCCTCAACCTCCTGGGATTCCTTAGTAGCGGCTGTTTCGCCGCTACCTGAAACCTCAAGCGCTGGCGGATACTGCGCCGGCATCGCTTCAGCTGCAGCGATGCGCGCTCGGGTGGCCTCCGTGGTGGCTTCCTCTGCTTGCACAAGATCGAGCGGCACATACTCCCAGTTGTGATTATGCGGTATTGCTTGCGGCGCCTCGTGCTGGATCCAGGTGACCATCTTTTCGCGCACATGATTCTTCAAATCGCTGAGCGCGGGCGAGTTTTTGGCACTAATCACGATACGCAGCTGCACTTTGCCAAGCGTGGCGTCCCACACTTGCAGCACCCCGGTGCGGCCATCCCAAAGCTCTGTGCTGCGCAAAATATGCATCAGCTGCTCGCGTGCGGCCTTGATCGGCACCGCCCAATCCACGTCAATCTCCACAGTGCCCACCATTTCGGGGGCGCGGCGAGTCCAGTTTTCGAAGCTCTGTGTGGTCATTAGCGAGCTAGGCACGATGATGCGCCGGCCGTCCCACACGGCGAGCACCACGTAAGTGAGCGTGATTTCCTCTACCGTGGTGTAGGCGTTTTGGTAGTAGACGATATCGCCCACACGGATCGAATCCGAGAAGGCAAGCTGCAGGCCAGCGAATACATTGCCAAGGGTGGTTTGGGCAGCGAGGCCAGCCACCACAGATACCACGCCCGCCGAGGCGATGAGCGAGGCTCCTGCCGCGCGGGCGCCTGGGAAGGTGAGCAGCACGCCAGCGAATCCCATAATCCACACCACCACGATGATCACGCGATGCAAGATTTGCAGCTGGGTCTGTACTTTTTTGGCGCGCCGCTCCGAGGATTCGCGGATGTGCTCATGCACCGAGTTGGTGACGCCGTTTACCACGCCAACCGCGAGCCATGTGGCTGCGAGAATGCACAAGATCACGAAGGCGTGGTTGGTGAAATCTAGCACGCTCAGCCCAGCAGCGTTCGCCTCCACCGTCACGCCAGCTTTGGCGCTCACGGCCGAGAAGCCAATCCAGGCGCCGATCACGATCAGCAGCATTTGGGCTGGTTTGTATACCGCGTGGGCCACTAATTTGAAGCTCGGGTGCCGGTTGGTGATCATGCGGCCGATGCCGAGCAAGATCACGCCAATCACAATCGCCACGAGGATACCGAGCAGCATACCGAGCAGCAGCGCCAGCACGTCGACCGTGACGGCGGCAGCCTCACCTACTGGATCCTCGCTTAAGAAAGCCATCAATACATTTCGCATATATCTAGGCTATTCCATCCGCACAGGAATTGGCATACGGCAAGCGGGGAGCGGGATAGGGGCGAGTGGACATGGGGGTCGAGTACACCTGTCCAGCCCTGTTGGGTCTCCCCTGTTGGGTCTCTCCCCCGTTGGTTCCGAAACGAGACGCAGATCGCTTTTCTCGAGTTTTGCATTTGGGCGGGTGCTCCAGTAAGCTATTAGCGTTCCACCAACGGAACGCAAGATCGATCTAGGTTCGGTCTCACCGCGCCCCTATCGTCTAGCGGCCTAGGACGCTGGCCTTTCACGCCGGTAACACGGGTTCAAATCCCGTTGGGGGTACTTTGGCCCTGTAGCGCAGTTGGTTAGCGCGCCGCCCTGTCACGGCGGAGGTCGCGGGTTCAAGTCCCGTCAGGGTCGCGATAGGATCGCCCGGAAGCCGGTTTTTCCGGAAGCCGGGTGTATTCTTATCTGGCTCTGTAGCTCAGTTGGTAGAGCGAACGACTGAAAATCGTTAGGTCAGCGGATCGACGCCGCTCGGAGCCACACTCTTAAGAGCGGGGTAGCGATTAGCGTTACTCCGCTCTCTTTGTTTTCTCGAAAGGTATCATATCCCTATGACTATTGGTGACGACGAGAGCCGCGAGCGCACTGAAAAGAGCGTGGCCCGCTCGTCACTCATCATGGCTGCCGGCACATTCACTAGCCGAGCCCTGGGAATGGTGCGCTCTCCGATTTTGCTCACGATGGTGATCGGGCTCAATAACCCCATCGCAAATGCTTTCGATATTGCCAATACTTTGCCTAATATTCTTTTTGGTGTGATCGCTAGCGGCCTGATTAACGCCGTGCTCGTGCCAGCGATCGTGAGCGCTTCGCAGCAAGGCAGCGACGGCGGAGCAGCCTATATAAATAAGATCATCACTTTGGCGGTGCTGGCCCTCGGAGGGATCACGCTTGTGCTCACGCTCGCCGCACCGCTGGTGGTGAAGGCTTTTGCGGCCACGATGGCACGCGACTGGTATGAGATCACGGTGTATTTCGCGTACTGGTGTATCCCCCAACTTTTCTTTTATGGCCTCTACGCTGTGCTAGGCCAAATACTTAATGCGCGCGAGAATTTTGGCCCCTATATGTGGGTGCCGGTGGCTAACAATGTGGTGGCTATTGGCGGCTTATTGCTGCTGCTGAGCTTGTTTGGCACACCTACAGTGGAGCAGACGCATTTAGTGACGGTGTGGCAAGGGGCACGCGGCACGATTTTGGCGGCATTTGCCACGGGTGGGATTGTAGTGCAAGCGCTGTTGCTATTTATTCCACTACGCCGGCTGGGGATTCGCTTCCGCCCAGATTTTCATTGGCGTGGGGTGGGGCTTAAAGCCACCGGGAAAGCTTCGCTTTGGGCTTTGGCCACCACGCTCACTGGCATGATTCCACTCACTCTAGTCACCAATGTGGCTGCTGGCGCCACCCAGCGGGCGCTTTCCGCTGGGGCTGACACCACACTGGTGGCTGGTAATGCTGCGCATTCCGTGGCCTATACGTTGGTGTATTTGCCTATCTCGCTCTTTGCGCTTTCGATCGTGACTGCCGTGTACACGAAAATGGCTGAGGCGGGCGCGCGCCGGGATTTTGCGTTTTTGCGAAGCCAGGCTGTTTCCACAGCGAATGTAGTGGCGGTGTTTAATTTCCTTTGCATCGCGCTTTTTATTGTCTTTGCGCGGCCGTTGGCGCGTATTTTTGTGCCCACGGGCACTGATGCCGAGGTGTATTCGCTGGCGGTGGTGATTATGTGTTTCTGCGCTGCCACAATCGGGAAAGGGATTGGGCTGGTGTATAGTCGAGTATGCTATTCGCTGGCCGCCACCCGCACGGTTTTTTTGGCTGGTTTGGTGCCGCTTGCTTTTGAAATTGTGGCATATCCGCTGTGTGGTTTTTTGCCACCACGATTTACTGTGCCAGCGATAGCTTTGGCTGCTTCGATAGATTCTTTAATTTTTGCTGTAGTGCTTATTATGATGGTGCGCCGCATGCTCGGATCGGTGGGGGCGCGCAGGCTTATTTCTTCTCATTTGCGGCTAGTAGTGGCCACGGCCGTCACTTGCGCTATTGGAGTGGGTGCTTTGTGGCTGATTGGGTATGCGCGTGTGGCTGCGAATGTGGGGATTGCTGTGGTGACGGTGGTGCTAGGTGGAATCGCGGTGAGCGCAGTGTTTGTGGCGATGTTGAAGCTGGTACGGCTGCCAGAGTGGGGCCAGGTGGCGAGCAGGGTTGGTTCGTTGCTGCAGCGGTTTAAGCGGCGGTGACGGCTGTGCTAGTGCTCTGTGAAACTGCAGCGCTATTTGTAGGAGAAAACCGTAGTTAAAGCGCAATGGTAAGCAAAGGGCGATAGTATAGGCACAGTGGCCAAATGCAAAGGAGCGAGATAGTGAGTACTTCTAATCTAGACCCGAATCAAGCTAGCTCGGAGCGCCCGGGGGCTACGATTGGCGAGCTGGTAGCTAAAGTTATGGCGCAATTCTCGGCGCTAGTGCGCGATGAGATCAACGTCACGAAGCTTAATGCGAAGGCGAAAGTAGCGAAGCTGGGCATTGGGGGCGTGCTGCTTGCCGTGGCTGGTGTGATTGCGCTCTATATGCTGGGTATTTTGCTCATTGCTGCTGGTTTTGGAATTGGGCGCGCGTTCGGTGACGCCTATTGGCTCGGCTTCCTGATTGTGGGAGGTGTGCTCCTGCTGGTGACCGCGATCGTGGCGCTTATTGGGGTGGCTAAGTTGAAGGCTTCGAAGCAGCATCCGATTGATCCGAAAGCTGGGCTTTCAAAAGACCTGGATGCCATTAAGAAAGGAATCCAAAATGGCTGAATCTATTGTGAATGATCGCGTGAATCCAGCTGTGGATGCCACTGCTCGGGCGGCAGCGCAGGCTAAGAAAGCTGTGGATTATGAGGCCCCTGCGGGTGAGGATAAACGCACAGCTGAGGAGATTGAGCGCGATATTTTGCGGGTGCGCGAGGAGCTCACAGCCACTGTGGATGAGTTGGCTGGGCGGCTTTCGCCGGATCGCCTTAAAGAGGATATGAAGGCTGGCGCGCAGGCGAAGGTAGCTGAGGGTAAGGCGAAGGCGCAGGCGCTTTTTGATGACGCTAAAGCTGGCGACAAAAAGGCTATCGGTATCCTAGCTGGCAGCGCTGCGGCGGTACTGGGCTTGGTGCTGATTAAGATTATTAAACGATAAAACTCATTTACGGTTGGGACGGAGTTTAGGCAACGCCTGTGCTCCGTCCCAACTTATTGGAAGTGCTATTACTCTCCCGCAGCTTCCTTAGCTAGCCGTTCTACGTCGTCACGCCGAAAACGCCGATGGCCACCAAGGGTGCGGATCGAAGGTATCTTGCCCGTGTTGGCCCAGCGGGCCACGGTTTTGGGATCCACGCAGAATATTGCTGCTACTTCAGCTGGAGTCATAAGTGGTGATTGTTCTAATTTACCAGCCATTTTCCGATCCGTTCGCTATTAGTATTTGCACCGATTCGCGGTGCTTCTTAATTTTGGTGTGTATTCACTTTCTTTTCAACTCAGGGAAGGCCATCTTCAGTGTGTCAAAACTATTCTAGAGGTCAATAGTGGGGTGGGCATGGGGACCGAGTCCGGGTGTCCATTTGGATTTGACATGGGGACCGAGTCCAGGTGCCCATGTCAAATCCGCTTCGCTGCACGCCAAAATGTGGGGCACGTGGCAGGCGCGGCGCTTTCGCGCTAAAATAGTGCGTACGGAAAAAACAGGAAGGCAGGGCTCGCTACGGCATGGCTGGTGCGAGGCCCTATGAGTATGTAAAGGGGGTCGGACCCTATGGGGCGCGGCCGTCAGCGAGCAAAGCAGCGTAAAGTAGCACGCAATTTGAAGTATTTTAGCCCAGAGACTGATTATGAAGCTCTCGAGCGTGAGCTCTCTTCTAATGCGGGAGCCGATTCTGGCGAATCCTCCAGCGAGTACGACGAATATGCTGAGCTTGCCGCTAAATATGCCATTCCTGAAGATGAATATGATGATGCCGATGACGACGGCTCGTGGGCTGCTCCTAATGCGGCTAGCGCTAGCGATTCAGGGGCCGATATTGAGGATGCCCGCTGAAACGCCGCATCTGTGTGCGTGACGGCGAGGCGCTGATTGCGCGCTATCAGGCTGGCGAGAATCTATCTGTGGCGCAGCTGCGCACTGCAGTGCGCTATAGCCTTGAAGAATTTGCGCAGCGCTATCCCGGGCACGCCGTGGAAATCCGTATCCCCTGGATTGGGGCGGTGCAGGCTATCGAGGGTGTAAACCATCGCCGCGGCACTCCCCCAAACGTGGTGGAAATGGATGGGGAGACGTGGCTAGCGTTGGTGACGGGGGCCGAGCCAGCGCCGTCACCCGAAAAAATCTCGTACTCCGGCCCCCGGGCCGATCTGCGCGCTTATCTTCCCTTGTGGAAATGATTATCTATTAAATATGCCATTGCTACATGGCACAAATGGCGGTAAATAGCACTAATGCAAAATGCCTTGCTGCTCTGCGCCTTATCAATCTGCGAAAAAGGGACGGAGCCGAAGCTCCGTCCCAAAAGATTATGCCGGTATCAGATCAAGATCAGATCACGCCCTGCTCAATCATGGCGTCAGCCACTTTCTTGAAGCCAGCGATGTTGGCGCCCACCATCAAGTTGCCTTCGGCGCCAAACTCGGCGGCCGTGGTCACGCAATTATCGTGGATATTCACCATAATATCGTCAAGCTTTTCAATCACTGTCTCTTTGCTCCAACGCTGCAGCTCAGCGTTCTGCTGCATCTCGATGGCGGAGGTGGCCACGCCGCCAGCATTAGCTGCCTTAGCTGGGCCATAGGCGATGCCGTTAGCTTGCATGAGCTCAATAGCGCCCGGGGTGGAAGGCATGTTCGCACCTTCAGCGAGCAACGTGACGCCATGGTTCAGCATGGTGCGTACGTCGTCACTATGCACCTCGTTCTGGGTGGCGCAAGGCAGTGCGATATCGGCGTCTGCCACATCCCACACCTTCTCGCCCACCTTGTAGATGGCGTTCTTGCGCCGCTCCGCATAATCGGCCACGCGCCCGCGCTCCACCTCTTTGATCTGCTTGAGTAGCTCTACGTCGATGCCGTCTGGATCGTAGACGGCACCGCTCGAATCGGAGATTGAGAGCACCTTGGCTCCCTCAGCCTGGGCACGCTCAATCGTGTAGATTGCCACGTTGCCTGAGCCGGAGACGAGTAGCTTCTTGCCTTCGAGGTTTTCATCCTTGGTGGCGAGCATTTCATCCACGAATTTGATTAAGCCATAGCCGGTGGCCTCAGTGCGGCCCAGCGAGCCACCCCAGTTGATGCCTTTACCGGTGAGTACGCCAGCCTCGTTGCGGTTGGCGAGGCGCTTGTATTGGCCAAAGAGGTAGCCGATTTCGCGGCCGCCCACGCCAATATCGCCGGCGGGCACGTCGATATCCGCGCCGATGTGGCGCGAAAGCTCGTTCATAAAGGCTTGGCAGAAGCGCATCACTTCATTATCGCTCTTGCCGTGCGGATCGAAATCCGAGCCGCCCTTGCCGCCGCCTATGCCTTGATCGGTGAGTGCGTTCTTGAAGATCTGCTCGAAGCCGAGGAATTTGATGACGGAGAGCGTCACCGATGGGTGGAAGCGCAGGCCTCCCTTGTATGGGCCGAGCACGGAACTGAATTGCACGCGGTAGCCGCGGTTTACTCGCACATTGTTGTGATCATCTTGCCAGGCCACGCGGAACATAATCTGGCGCTCTGGCTCGATCATGCGAGCCAAAATAGCGGCATCTGCATAAGCCTTATTGCCGAGCAGCAGCGGCTCTACACTTTCGATCACCTCACGCACAGCCTGCTGAAATTCTGGCTGGGTGGGGTTGCGCTTCAGTGACTCTTCATAGATTGCTTCAAGCTTCGAATCCATTACTTCTCCCATCGTCGAATTGATTACTGCACTGAAAGTCTATGGAATGAAAATCTTGGTGTTTGTGGATGTTCACTCTATGAGATCTTGATATCAAGATAATTTTTTGGTTGTTCGCTTTTGGACATGGGGGTGGGGGGGTCGTCGGTAGAAATAATAATAAAATATAAAAAAAAAAAAAAAACACAAAAAAAACGAAGAAAAACCCAAAAA
>R16__coassemble_1757_pt1 | contig 8607 bp, 10 predicted proteins | sample R16__metabat2_low_PE_013 | metagenome-assembled genome bin R16
GAACCCTAACATCTTTACTCAATCCCCCCCCCCCCCCCCCCCCCCCCCCCCCCCCCCCCCCCCTGTCCAACCCGCGAACTCTGCCTATCCACAGGCTGTGGAGCTGGACTTATCCACTTATCCACAGGATGTGGGGCAATTTATCCACAGTGGTGCACAAGCTGTGCGACAACGGCAGCGCTCCCACCAAAAAAAATCACGCAGCTTTTCGGCGTGTCTGCCCTACAGCGTGTTGCGCAGTGCCTACACACCCAGCACAATATATGCATGGCGAATTTCGAAGACCTCCTGCGCGGAGCGCAACTGCGCGTCACCAAGCCTCGCCTAGCTGTGCTCGAAGCGCTCCGGCACGCTCCACACCAAACTGCCGATATGCTGCGCTCCGCCGTCAAAGCCGAGCTCGGATCAGTCTCCACCCAAGCGATATACGACGTGCTCCACACCCTCACGGCCAAAGGAATCCTGCGCGCCACCGCTCCAGCTGGCTCAGTGCCCCGCTACGAAATTTCCCGCCACGACAACCACCACCACCTCATTTGCCGCTGCTGCCACGCAATAATAGATATTCCCTGCGTCACAGGCGCCGCGCCTTGCCTTGAACCCTGCGAAGATCACGGATTCACCATCGACGAAGCCGAAATATTCTTCTGGGGCTACTGCCCTAAATGCTAGGAGGCCTCTCATGCCTGATTCTTTTTCACCATCCATTCAAGCCGCCAGCGCCATTGACGCAGCCAGCGCCCCCGAAATTCCCGTGCCCGCCTGCGTCATCTCCGCAATGCCCGAAGAAATGGCGCCCTTCCACGCCAAACTTCTCGCCGCCGGCTATACAGCACAAGCAATAGCGAGCCCTGCGGCCACGATCAGCCTTTTTTCGCGTGACGCCGAGCCAGCAGATCCCGGCGAGCCACACCCAAACCACGTGCTCACCGCCGTCACAGGAATCGGATTTGCCGCCACCGCGAGCAGCCTCGGCTGGTTGCTCGCACATTTCGCTCCCGCTGCGCTGATCTCTATCGGCTCAGCCGGGGGCTTAGGCCATGACGCCGCTGTGCGCGAGGTGGTGCTCGGGCTCAGCTATCGTAACGGCGGCGCAGACGGCACTGCATTTGGCTACGTGCGCGGGCAAGTGCCTGGCCAGCCCGAATATTTCAGCGCCGATCCGGCCCTCCTCGCCGCTGCCACAGTGGCCGCTCTTGATGCTCTAGAGCTCAATGATGTGGCGGTGCGCCCGGGCGATATGATCTCTTCGGATACCTTCGTCACCGAAGCTACCGTGGGCGATATGCGCGAAGCCTTCCCCAGCGCCGTCACCGCAGACATGGAATCCTATGCGGCAGCGCACGTGGCGCATCAATGGGGAATTCCTTTTCTTTCTATGCGCGCAATCTCAGACCTCTGCGCACCCCCGGAAGAAGAGGCTACGCAATTCCACGCCGAGCTTGCCGAGGTGGCTGAACTTTCAGCGCGCACAGCTTGGGCCACGCTCCGCCAGCTCTAGCCCTGCGTTCCGCCAGCTCTAGTCCTGCGTTTTTCGCGCCCGAGATTTCGATTTTTACAAACCGAGCACTCTAATTAGCTCCAGCGCCATTATCCAACGCACAGTCATATACGGCCGAGCTCAGCGCAGCGTAATCAGCCTTAGAAAGCTCCTGCTCATATTTCCCCACAATCAGCGCCTCGAGCGATTCAGAAGAAAAATCCTCCACTATTTTCGCCGCCGCGCAATCAGCCGCAGCCTGCACTTGCGCATCCGAAAGCCCCAGCGAATGCAGCGCATCAAAATCAGCTAGCCGCACCAGCGCACTAGCCACCTGGGCTTCTTTATTCGTGACGGCGGAGCAGCCAGCCAGCCCAGCCATGCCCGCAAGCGCAGTGGCAGCCACCAGCGCTATACCCGCTATTGATCGTGCGCGTACCAGCGCTTTACCCAGCCCGCCCGCCGTCATTGCTACCGCTACGCCAGCCATCGCTCACCGCCCAAACTTCTTGCTCTGCGCCACCGCCAGCTTATCTACGAGCTCATTTGCCGCGTCACCGGCGTGGCCTTTCACCCATTCTATATCGGTGCGCCCAATGCGAGCCTCATAGAGCTTGAGGAGCTCTTCAATGAGCTCCCGGTTCAGCACTGGCTTGCCGTCAGCCTTGCGCCAGCCGCGAGCGCGCCAGCCTTTAGCCCACTTAGTGAGCGAATTAATCACGTAGGAAGAATCGGCGCGAATCAGCAAACTGGCCTGCGGCGGCACGAATTGCAGCGCTCGGATTAGCGCGATTAGCTCCATACGATTGTTGGTGGTGGATCGCTCCCCGCCGCTCTGATGCGTGCCGGTGCGCTGCTCTACCCAGGCCCAACCGCCTGGCCCAGGGTTGCCTGAGCAAGCGCCGTCAGTGGCGATCACAAAATCGAAACTCTCGTGCGCTCGCCCCACTGGCCCGGTGCCCACCTTCACTGCCGCGCTTGCGCTAGCGCCGTCACCAAAAATGCTATTCGTCTCAGTAATATGCACATGGCCACCTTACCCGCAGCGCTTTGAGGGCCACAATCAGGCCAGATACCGGTGCGCTTAGCTTGCCATCGGCCCACCCGCAGCCCCTCCCCGGCACTCCACAGTAGCCTCCGGCCCGCCGTTCCGCCATCGCCACCAAAATCACATCTGCAAGCCCAATTCGCTAGGCTTGGGGGAGCAACAACAAGGAGGCTCTATGCTCGCGCTCGCCGAATACCAGGATCTGATTCACCTAAATGACCCATTTCCGCTACCCGTGGATGATACCCGCAAGTGGCATGACGTGCTGATGACGGCGCTCACTGGGCTGCCAAATAAGCACTATACGGGCACTAGTTCGGTGCTACATTTGGCCACAGACGAGGCGCTGCTACGCTGGCTGCAAGCTGAGCTCACGCAGCTTGATCCAGGCCCACTCGATCCGATCACGGAGCGGGCGATCAATTCGGCGCTGCTGCGTGTGAGCGGCGCGCATGGGCGGGTAGAAGGCGCTCATTTGCGGCGGGTGGCGGAGATATTCCCGCGCTGCGATTATCCGCAGGCCACGCATACTGCGCTGTATCTTGGCGATATTCGCCAGCTTGTGGTGGATGCGGTGGTGAATTCGGCGCTGCCGAATCTCACTGGCTGCCGGATTCCGCTGCATGGCTGCCTCGATTCGGAGATTCATCTGCAAGCTGGCCCCTGGCTGCGCAATGATTGCGCAGCGATTATGGAGTTGCTGGCACAGAAAGCTGCGGCTAGCAATCCGGCGGTGCTGGCCGCGGGCGTGACGGCGCGAGTGGACATGGGGGTCGAGTCCCAGTGTCCACTTGGCGTCACTGCGGAGCAAGGCGTGACGGCGGCGAGTTCTGTGCCGCAGAAGCACGATTTGCCTGAGCTTCCCGGTGGTGGGGCAACACTAAACTCAGAGCACGAACCACCCAGTGGTATAGTGGCTCGCACTGGCACCGCGTATATTACGCGTGGCTACCGAATGCCGGCGCGCTACCTGATCCACACCGTGCCGCCAGAGTTGAATGGCGCGGAGCCAATGCAGCGCCAGCGCGAGTTTTTGCGCGACTGCTACTGGAATTCGCTCGAACTAGCCCGCGCCAAAGGCGACGTGCGCACGATCGCATTCCCAGCTCTTTCCACGGGCATGAATGGCTTTCCCTTTGAGGAAGCCGCCCGGATCGCGCTGCGCACAGTGGACGATTGGCTGCGCGTGCATGAGGCGGCCCTCGATCTGGTGCTTTTCTCGGTGCATAACGACGAAGACCTCGCCACCATGGAGCGCGTGCTCACCAGCTGGATCTAGGAATATATACGTGATGGATCCAGATCTGCTTTTTCGCATCGTTGACGTGACGGGGGTGATAGCGAACGGCTTGCTCGGAGCAGCCGTGGCTCGCCGTCATCAATTCGATATTATTGGCTTTCTTGCTCTCGGCGCTGCCTCGGCGCTTGCCGGCGGACTGCTGCGCGATATGATGCTTGGCCAGGGATTTCCGGTGGCGCTCACTGATCCGTGGTATTTGAGTGGCGCTTTTGGGGCTGCCGCTGTGGGCTATTTTTTCTCTTTTGAAGGCAAATGGAGCCGGCGTATGATTGTGCTTGCCGACGTGCTGGTGCTGGGCTGCTGGAGCGCCACTGGAGCATCGAAAGGCCTGGCTTGTGGGCTGGGCGTGATTCCTTCAGTGTTTTTAGGCGTGGTGACGGCGGTGTTTGGTGGCGTGGTGCGCGACGTGCTGGTGGGTGAGCAGCCCTCTATTTTTGGCGGCAAACCGGTGTATGCAACTTTTTCGGTGATCGCCGCGGCACAGATGGTGGCGTGGCAGCAAGCTGGTTTTTATGAGATCGGCATGGCGTGCGCGATTGCGATGTGCGCAGTGCTGGGAATTTTGGCGCGCAAATTTAATTGGGTGCTGCCCACGCGCGCTTACAATCTCAGTGTGAAATCCAGCATAATACGCAGAGACAAAACTGACTAACCAGCGGCTTTCTGGCTGTAAAGGAGCCTCAGCGGCTGGTTGGGGGCTGTTCGGATGGACATGGGGGTCGAGTCCGGGTGTCCACTTTTTCCTACAAAATCCCTCCCCCATCACGAATCCACAATGTGGACGCGATTCCCATCTACTGAGAAGCCCGATTAGTTTTGGCTTCAACCTTTGAAAACTAGATGGAGGTAATTGTGGCTGAAAATTCCACGCAGCCCACTGCCGCTGCATCCGCCGCGCCAGCGCGCGAAGAATGGACTGGGCAGTTTGGCTTTATCATGGCGGCCATTGGCTCAGCTATTGGCCTTGGCAATATTTGGCGCTTCCCCGGCGTGGCCTACACCAACGGCGGCGGCGCATTTATGATCCCCTACGTGGTGGCACTACTCACTGCCGGCATTCCGATGCTGCTGCTCGACTATTCGCTCGGGCACCGCTATCGCGGCTCCGCCCCGGCCGTCTTCCGCCGCATTAACAAGAAATTTGAGGCGCTCGGCTGGGCCAAAGTGCTCGTATGCTTCGTGATCACGGCCTACTACGCCGTGATTCTCGCCTGGGCCGTGCGCTACATGGGCTTCTCGGCCACTCTCGCCTGGGGCGACGATCCCTCCAGCTTCTTCGTGGGCGACTTCCTAAATTTGAGTGACGCCGGCGTGAATGGCGGTATTGTGCCTGGCATTTTCTGGCCACTCATTGGCGTGTGGGTAGCTGCAGCTATCGTGATGGGCCTGGGCGTGGCTAAAGGTATTGAGCGTGCCAACAAAGTGTTTATCCCACTGCTTGTGGTGATTTTCGTGCTGCTCGTGATTCGCGCTCTCACTCTTCCGGGCGCTGGCGCGGGCCTCGATGCGCTCTTCACCCCAAACTGGGCTGCGCTCGCTGATCCAAACGTGTGGATCGCCGCATACTCCCAGATCTTCTTCTCGCTCTCAGTGGGCTTCGGCATTATGGTCACCTACTCGAGCTATTTGAAGAAGAAGAGCAACGTGGTGCCCACCGGCCTCGTCACCGGCTTTGCCAACTCCTCCTTCGAGCTGCTCGCAGGCCTCGGCGTCTTCGCCACCATCGGTTTTATGGCCTATGAGCAGGGCGTGGGTGTGAGCGAGCTGGAGGGCCTGAGCGGCGTGGGCTTGAGCTTCATGACCTTCCCGAAGATCATCTCGATGATGCCCGGGGGCCCAATCTTCGGTGTGGTGTTCTTCGCTTCACTGCTGATCGCTGGCTTCACCTCGATGCTTTCACTCACCCAGGTAATTTCGGCTGCTATCCAAGAGAAATTCAACATCGGCCGCCGCCTGGCCTCGATGATTGTGGTGCTCTTTGACGGTGCTGCCTCGGTGCTCGTCTTCACCACCACCGATGGTTTGAACGTGCTCGATACGGTGGATAAGTTCATCAACGAGATCGGCGTGGTGGGCTGCGCTGTGCTCACCTGCGTGCTGGTGGCTTTCGTCGTCAAGCGCCTGCCGCTGCTACGCGCGCACCTGAGCAACAACTCGCGCCTCAGCCTCGGCAAGTGGTGGTACGTATGCATGGCCGTGATTGTGCCGATCGTGCTCGGCGTCATCATGGTGATCACGATTGTGGGCTTGCTGCGTGACGGCTATGGCAGCTACCCCACCGGCTTCCTGTACAAGTATGGCTGGGTGATGATCCTGCTCGTGGCGATCTGCTCTTTCGTGCTGGCTGTGATTCCATGGAAGACACCGGTGGACGAGTATGACGCAGTGGCCTTCCACGGCGAGGATGTGACCCCAGGGATGAGCGATTCGCCTGCCGTTACCGGCAACACCGGGCCATACACCCACGAGCTCATGGGCTCGAGCGATAAACATCAGCCAGGCACCTACAACCCAGCAAAGGAGATCTGAGATGACAGGATCAGCTATAGCATTGATGGCTGTGGCTATGGTGGTGATTTGGGGCGGCCTCGGCGCTTCGATTGCTTACCTGGTGACGCATCCAATGAATGGAGAAGAATAATCTAGCAAACCGGGGGTGGGGTGCCATGCTTTTCCCGGTACCCCCCCCGGTACTAGTTGGGCGGAGTATTTGAATACTCCGCCCAACTTTTTATTCCCGCCACCAATTATCCATTGGCGTCACCGGCATAGTGCGCTTGTGGCGGGTGCGTAGATAATATGCCTCAATCTTTTCAGCCATAGCTTCCGGCACTTCTTTGCCTTCAAGGAAATCGTCAATATCGGCGTAGCGCAGCCCGAGCTCATCCTCATCTGCCCGCCCTGGGGTGCCGTCGAGTAAATCGGCTGTGGGCACCTTACCAGCCAGCTCGTCGCTGCCACCTAGATGCGTGACCAGGGAGCGCACTTGGCGTTTGTTGAGGCCAGAAAGCGGGGTGAGATCCGCGCCGCCGTCACCAAACTTCGTATAAAAGCCCGTCACCGCCTCGGCAGCGTGATCGGTGCCTATCACTAGTAGCCCGCGCTCACCAGCGATCGCATACTGCGCAATCATGCGCATGCGGGCTTTCATATTGCCTTTGTTGAAATCAGAGATGGGGGAGCCGGTGGCTGCAGTAAAATCAGCTTCAAAAGCATCCACGCCCGAGCCGATATTAAAGGTGACGGTGCGGTCTGGTTGGATGAAATCGAGGGCGCGTTGGGCATCGACTTCGTCAGCCTGCACGTGATAAGGAAGGCGCACGGCGATAAACTCTGCTTCGCGGCCAAGAGAGCGGGCGCGCTCAGCGGCAAGCTGGGCGAGGCGGCCTCCGAGGGTGGAATCCACCCCGCCGGAGATGCCAAGCACAAAGCCTTTGGCGTGGGCAACCTCGAGATAATCCACAAGGAATTGCACTCGGCGTTCCACCTCTGGGGCTGGATCGATCTCGGGGCGCACGCCGAGTGCTTCGATAATTTCTGATTGAATCTTTCGCATGGCTCAAGCCTAGCGGGTTGCTCCAGCATCTGGCGCGCTATTAGCTGCGCTATCTGAAGCTCAGCATCGCAGTCACCTATCTTCCAAGAGTGCTCTATCAGGCTTTCTTGCTTTTCACAGCCGCACCAGCCACGAAAAGCAGCACACCTACCACCGCGAGCGCCACACCTGCGATCTTTGCGATGGTGCCGATCAGACCCCAGCCGTAAGCCGAAAGGAGAGTGCCGCGGATCATGTTGCCCTGGAAGAAAGTGGTGCTCTTGAGGTTGTTGAGCTGTGAAACCTGCTGTGCTTCAGCGTAGGTAGTCTGCGGGTTATTTACCTCTGCAGCCACGATGGCCTTGATTTCATCCTCGCTCTTGGCGGGGTTCTCAGCCTTCACCTTTTCATTGAGAGCAGCCTCGATTTCTTGCGCGTAATCGCCTATGCCGTTGAAGGTGGCCATATCATCTGGCACGCCTGCGCCTTTAGCTGCTGCGCGCATGTGGGCTGCGATGTAGTTATCTGCCCACACCTTGGCTTGATCACCGGTGGTGAGCTGCTGGCCAGCATACTTGCTCATGGCTGCCAAATCTTCAGCGGTGAGCGAGCCGCCGTTATCTACGCTTTGCGCCTCAATGGCTTCAATTGAAGGGAAAGTGATTCCCTGATCCTTGAGCTGGCTGCTCACGAAACCGCTAGCGAACTGGCCACCAGCGAAGACGCCAATGCCAAGAAGTAGCAATACAATGCCCACCACTTTGGCGAGCGTTTTATATACTTTAGTCTCCATTTCAAGAATCCTTTCGAGTTGCAAAATATGAAGGCTCACTAAGAACGGGTTGAAGCTTAAACTATATTTCGTGATGTGCGTTACTTCGGCGATCCCGCCCTATATGCATGAAAACGTTTTACTGTTCGTGCAATGTTTAAGTATTGCAAACTTGCTACTCAATGCTTGTTTTATAGCGTTTTGAGTTGGGGACTGTGGGCGTGTATGCTTGCATTCGCTAAGTTATTGCGTTCGTGACGGCGGAGGCAATAATAGTTCACTTGCCCAAGTGGCGGAATTGGCAGACGCGCACGGTTCAGGTCCGTGTGCCCGTGAGGGCGTGGGGGTTCAACTCCCCCCTTGGGCACGTATATGAATGGAACCGCTCTGAGAGTTCACTCTCAAGAGCGGTTCCATTCATATACGTGCCCAGGACGTGGAGCGCAGCTCCGAGGCCGCAGGGCACAATCCA
>R16__coassemble_2344_pt1 | contig 5885 bp, 4 predicted proteins | sample R16__metabat2_low_PE_013 | metagenome-assembled genome bin R16
GGTAGCTCTATTGCTGCTATCCTCATGGGGATCGCCGCGATCATCACCGCATGGAAATCAGGCACGAAAAACGCGAAAACCGCCACAGACGCGCTTGAGACCGTGCATAAAATCGACGCGCGCCTATCGCGTGAGTTCTCCCCAGATTCTGGCTCACAAAAAGAAACCGTGTCCCAAATCGCGGCAATGGGGCGGCAAATGGTGGACGAGCAAATGAAGCAAGCCCGCGACCTGCAAGCCCTCTCTGAGCGCCTCGCCGCTACGGACGCGACCGCTAAAGCCGAACACGCACTAATCCGTGACGAGCTACACTCGCTCGCTCACCAGCTCGGTGAAGCCAAAGCAGAAAACATAGCCGCACGTCAAGAAACTAACTCACGCCTGGACGCAATCACACGCGATATTGACAGGATCGAATCTAAATAAAGGCGAATAACCAAAATAACCAAAATAACCAAAATAACCAAAATACCCCCCCCTAACTGGTAGCTATATCCGCTACTGGTTAGGGGGTTATTTTTATGCCCTAAAAACCAATGACGGGAGTTTGGACGGGAGTTCGCAACTTGTTTACTGTCCGTAACTATTCGCCTTTTGGCTTGCTGTTGCGGAAAAGTCGGCGTGCCCCAAACAGGATTCGAACCTGCGACCTTTCGCTCCGGAGGCGAACGCTCTATCCCCTGAGCTATTGGGGCTTCAGGGCTCCCTCAATCTTAGGCGCCCCAAGCACCTTGCGGCAAATGCATAATTGAACAGTGGGGTCGAGTCCGTGTGTCCAATTACTTTGAACAGTGGGGTCGAGTCCGTGTGTCCAATTCTTACGGTGTCTGTCTACGTATTAGGGAAGGCGCAACACAATGTGAGCCAAGCGAGCGCCGTCACAGCCTCGCAAATATGGGCTTGTGGCCCAAGCTGGCTAAAATAGCATTATGACGCCAGAAGAATTATCACAGTTGATTAGCTATGTATTAGCTGCTGCCGCAAGCGAAGGCGAAATCCAGCTTACCCAGGCCGATATGCCGGCAAGCGTGAAAGTGGAGCGGCCACGCTCACGCGAACACGGCGATTGGGCCACCAACATCGCCATGCAGCTCGCCAAAAAAGCTGGCATGAACCCGCGCGCACTCGCTGAGATCCTAGCCCAAAAGCTCGCCACCCACCCCGCCGTCACCAAAGCTGAAGTGGCAGGCCCAGGCTTTATCAACGTCACGCTCGAAGCAGCTGCCGCTGGCGAACTCGCGCGCCAAATCGTGCTCGCTGGCAGCTCTTATGGCTGCGCTGAAGCAGGCAGCGCCGGTACCGCAGTCAACCTCGAATACGTCTCCGCAAACCCCACTGGCCCCATCCATATTGGTGGCGCTCGCTGGGCAGCCGTGGGTGATTCACTCGCGCGCATCCTCGAAGCCGCCGGCGCCACCGTCACCCGCGAATATTATTTCAACGACCACGGCGCCCAAATCGACCACTTCTCAGCCTCGCTCCTCGCCAGCGCGCTCGGCGAACCCACGCCCGAAAATGGCTACGGCGGCGCCTACATAGCCGATATTGCGCAGCGCGTGATGGCTGAACACCCCGATTTCGACGTGGCCAGTGCGCCGCGCGGCGAAGCCCAAGAATTCTTCCGCGAGCATGGCGTACAGCTCATGTTTGGTGAAATCAAAACCGAACTGCACGATTTCCGCGCCGATTTCGACGTGTTCTTCCACGAAGATACGCTGCACGAATCTGGCGCAGTGGTGGCAGCCATTGAGAAGCTCCGCAGCCTCGGCGTGATCTACGAAGAATCTGGCGCCACCTGGCTGCGCTCCGCAGATTTTGGCGACGATAAAGACCGTGTGATTATTAAAAGTGACGGAGAAGCCGCCTACTTTGCTGGCGACATCGCCTATTATCTCGACAAGCGTGCTCGCGGTGCCGATCAAGCAATCTACATGCTGGGCGCTGATCACCACGGCTACATTGGGCGTATGTACGCTATGGCTCGCGCATTTGGCGACGAAGCCGGCATGGGCAAAAATATGGAAATCCTCATTGGCCAGCTCGTGAATCTGCTGCGCGGCGGCGAACCGGTGCGGATGAGCAAGCGCGCCGGCACCGTAATCACGCTTGGTGACTTAGTGGAAGCCGCTGGCGTGGATGCTGCCCGCTATTCGCTAGTGCGAGCCGCGATGGACACCGCGCTCGATATTGATCTCGATCTTATATCTTCTCATTCCAACGAGAACCCAGTGTATTACGTGCAATACGCTTATGCGCGCACCCGCTCAGTGGATCGCAATGCGGCAGAGCATGGGGTGAGGCGCGGTGACGCCGCTGCGGAGGCTGCGAGCTTCGATCCAGCTTTGCTCGATTCGCCAGCAGACGGTGAGCTGCTCGCGGCGCTGGCGCGCTATCCCGAAATCGTGGCGCAGGCGGCGGCGCTGCGCGAGCCGCATCGCGTGGCTCGCTATCTCGAAGAGCTTGCAGCTGCATATCATGGCTGGTATGGCAAGAGCCGGGTGACGCCGCGTGGTGATGAGCCAGTGGAGCCAGTGCATGTGGCACGGCTGTGGCTCAATGATGCCGCTGGGCAAGTGATCGCTAACGGGCTAGGACTGCTTGGGGTGAGCGCGCCAGAGCGGATGTAGCATCTATTGCCTAGCAGGAGCTGGGTCTCGGAGTGAATCGCAGGGTTCGACCCTGCGATTCACTATGTGGCGCGCTGCTCTGACGCGGACAGAATCAGTGATTCTGCCAGCGCCCCGTAAAATAAAGCCATGAATCTTGAAAAAGTGCCCGCTCCCGAGCCAGACGGAGCCATAAGCGGAATTTGGCCCAGCGGCGTCACGCGAAGCAGTGATGGCGAACTCGAAGTGCGCGCAATAGCTGTGAGTGCTCTCGCAGCAGAATATGGCACCCCACTATTTGTGCTTGATGCAGCGGATGCGCGCGCTCGGGCGCGCGCCTGGGCGCTAGCTATGAACGAAGCTTTCGCACCCAGCAATGGCCTCGCCGGCGCCGATGTGTATTATGCCGGAAAGGCTTTCCTCAGTAAACAGTTTGCGCGCTGGATGTACGAAGATGGTTTGCACCTCGATACCGCATCAGCAGGTGAGCTCAGCACTGCGCTCGCTGCCGGCGTGCCCGGCGCGGCTTGCGGCTTGCATGGCAACAACAAATCCCGAGCCGAAATTGAACTTGCCCTCGATGAGGGCGTGGCGCATATAGTGATTGATTCGCTCAGCGAGCTGGAATTCGTGGCAAATATAGCTGCCGAGCGCGGAGCGATTGCGCCAGTCTATTTGCGCCTCACCACGGGCGTGCATGCGGGTGGGCATGAGTTTATTGCCACCGCCCATGAAGACCAAAAGTTTGGGCTTTCAGTGACGGCGGGTGTGGCGCGCGAAGCTATCCTCGCTGTGGCAGCTGCCCCAAGCCTGCGCCTGATCGGCTTGCATTCGCATATTGGCTCGCAGATCGCGGCCGCGGATGGCTTCGCTGCGGCAGCTAGTGTGGTGCTCGGCGAGCGCGCCTGGGCCGCTGAGCAGGGGATTGATATTCCTGAAATTGATCTTGGCGGCGGATATGGGATCCGCTATACCAGCGCCGATCCAGTGCCGCCCGAGCCAAGTGTTTTCGCCGCAGCGCTCGCGGCCGCCGTCACTAAGCACGTGCAGGAGACGGGCTTGCCCGCGCCGCGAATCTCTATCGAGCCAGGGCGCTCGATTATTGGCCCTGCGATGCTGATGCTGTATGAGGTGGGCACGGTGAAGCCGGTGGCTGTGGATGACGGCGAGCGGCTCTACGTCTCGGTGGATGGCGGGATGAGCGACAATATTCGCCCAGCGCTGTATGAGGCGAACTACACGGCCACGCTTGCTTCGCGCGATCCGCGGCAGGCGGGCGAGCTAGTGCGCTCGCGCGTGGTGGGCAAACACTGCGAGAGCGGCGATATTGTGGTGCGAAATGTGGCGCTGCCGAGCGGGCTGCGGCGCGGCGATCTGCTCGCGGTACCAGCCGTGGGCGCCTATGGCTACGCGATGGCCAGCAACTACAATATGCTCACGAAACCAGCGGTGATAGCTGTGACGGAGGGCGGCTCCGTCACGCCGCTCATCAGGCGCGAAACCGTGGCTGACCTGCTCGCAATGGATTGCGGGTAGCGAGATGCTGCATAGCGATCGCCTTGAAGCTGCTGAGCTACGCGCTGATTTCACGTGGCTCAGCGAGACGCCGGGATGCGAGGATCGCGCGATTGCGCGAGAGGCGGCCGTGATGATGCTGCTCTCGGAGGATCCCGATCCGGCTGTGCTTTTCACGCGGCGGGCGCGCGGCATCAAGCAAGGTGGGCAAGTGAGCTTTCCCGGAGGGGCGCGGGATCGGGGCGAAACCCCCAATCAAACGGCGCTGCGCGAAACGTTCGAGGAAGTGGGCCTGCCGCCTAGCGAGATCGCTATTATCGGCCATGTGCCCTCCCGGAAGTTCACGCGGCTTAAAGTGGATGTGGTGCCAGTGGTGGGGCGCTGGCATGGCGATATGAGCGCACTGAGAGTGAGTGAAGCGGAAGTGTGCGAGGCGTTTTCTGTGCCGGTCACGCAGCTCGTGGCGCCAGAGAATCGCTGCACTTGGATTCTTGGTGACGTGGCGCGCGGGCCTGGTTTTGTGATTGATGGCCGCTTCATTTGGGGGATGACGGCGGCGATTACGGATGCTGTGCTGCGAATTATGGACTTTGAGCAGGAGTGGGATGCTGGCCGCAAGCTGGCGGTGCCTCCAGAATTTCAGTAGTTTCAGGCATTGGCGCGGATCACTGCTCCAGCTATCGCCGCCGCTGTATTTCTCCGATCTCCTATAATAATGAGCGATGAGTGAAGCAACTGGCGCTGGCCGCTATGCCCCGTCTCCCTCGGGCGAACTGCATCTAGGCAATCTGCGCACAGCCTTGCTGGCCTGGGCTTATGCCCGCAAAGCTGGGCTGCGCTTCTTGCTGCGTATCGAAGATCTTGATGAGCGCTCGCGCCCTGAGCATGAGGCGAGGCAGCTGCGCGATCTTGGGGCGCTCGGGATTGAGTGGGACGGCGAGCCAGTGCGGCAAAGCCAGCGCCGCGAGCTCTATGCCGATATTTTCGCCGATATGCGCCAGCGCGGGCTGCTTTACGAGTGCTATTGCACCCGGCGCGAATTAGCTGAGGTGGCCAGCGCTCCGCACCGCCCGCCCGGCTCCTATCCAGGCACCTGCCGCGATCTCACTAAGCTTCAGCGCGAAGCTGGGCGAGCGAAGCTGGCAGGCACTGGCCGTGGCCCAGCGTATCGGCTGCGCTCTGCCCTCACGCAGCTCACCGTCACGGATGCGAACTATGGCGATTATTGCGGGGCAGTGGATGATCTGGTGCTGATGCGCGGCGATGGCGTGTATTCCTACAATTTCGTGAGCGTGGTGGATGACGCCGAGATGGGGGTGGCCCAGATCGTGCGCGGAGATGATTTGCTGCCGAGCACGCCGCGGCAGGTGTATCTGCAACAGTTGCTTGGATACGGCGCTCCCGAATACCGGCATGTGCCGCTAGTGTTGAATGCGCGTGGGGTGCGCTTGGCGAAGCGTGACGGGGCGGTGACGATGGCTGCGCTTGCAGCGGAGCGCGGCTGGGGTGCAGCTGATGTGGTGACGTTGCTGGCTGGATCTCTGGGATATACGGGCGTGCGCAGCGCGGTGGACTTTTTGGCTGCATTTGATCCGGGGCGTTTGGCTGGGCCTGATCCACAGGCGCGTGAGCCGTGGCGTTGGAACAGCTCTAACTAGTGGGATTGGACATGGGGGTGGGGGGGGGGCGGGCGCGCGGGGGGGGAAAAAAAAGAGGGCAGGAGGGCCCCCCCCCGCCCACCATAAAAAAAACACGCGGAGAAGT
>R16__coassemble_2438_pt1 | contig 5589 bp, 4 predicted proteins | sample R16__metabat2_low_PE_013 | metagenome-assembled genome bin R16
TTTTTTTTCTGGGGGGGGCTTGTTGTTTTGTGTTTTTTTTTTTTTGTTGGGGTGTGTTTTTTTTTTTTTTTTTCAAAAAAAAAAAAAAACCCCCCCCCCCCCACCCCCATGTGCGCTTTGCCTCATGATTGGGCCGATTGAGTAGAATTAACGGCATGAATTATCCCGAGACGATGGCCCAATGGCTAGGGCTGCCCTGGGCGGGAGTGCTCGCCACGATCCTCGCCACCACCGTGATTTATACTGTGTTTTTGTTAGTGACGCGGCTGCTCGGTGTGCGCATGCTAGCTAGCCTCACCACTTTCGATACACTGATGGCTTTGCTTTTTGGTGGCTTGATCGCGCGCACAACTCTCGGCCCCACTCCCACGCTTGCCACCGGCGTCACGGCTTTCCTTACTCTCGTCACGCTGCACTTCACGCTCGGCAAGTTCGCAAACACCACCTTCGGAGATCACGCCCTCAATTCGCGCGCGCTGGTGCTGATGGCTGGTGAGGCGATATGTGAAAAGAATATGCGCCGCACCCACACCACTCGTATCGAGCTGCGCAGCGCCTTGCGCACGGCAGGTATCCACTCTTTTAGCGAGGTGGCGGCGGTGATTATGGAGCCCTCCGGCAAGCTCTCTATTTATCGCACTGGCACACCGATTGCTGCGCAAATGATCGCCGATGTTAAGGATACTCATCTGATCCCTAGTGAATTCGTAGATCATCAGGCCCTGTAAATATTGGACATGGGGGTCGAGTACACCTGTCCAACCGATTATTCGTGTGCAAATACCGTGGCCGGAGCAGTGAGCCGCCCGCGCGCTTTTGCGATAGCTACAAGCTCGATGTTTGCCTCGCCACCGGCTGCAGCAATCAAAGCCACGGGGTAGCTGCTCGGCTGCGTTTCTAGCTCAATAAATTGGCCTTGCCGCAGTTTGGTTGCTTGCTCAGCCGTGACGCCGAGTGCCGGCATTACTTTAGCTGCCGCTTGCGCCAGCGGCATGATCGGCAACGGCTCGCCAGCCCGCACCAGCTTGATTAGCTCAGGCATCGTCGCCGCCTGACCCACCTTAAAATCCCCCACCTGGATGCGCCGCAGCTTGCTCAAATGCGCTCCCATGCTCAGCGCCGCACCCACGTCACGCCCAAGCGCACGAATATACGTGCCAGCAGAGACACTAGCCGCCACATCCACTTCAATCACGGGAATATAGTTGCGGGGCCGAAACTCGATTTGGCTCGCCCGAGGCTCCCCGAGCCGAATAAAGCTGTGGACCGTGACCGGCCGCGCCGCCAACTCCACCTGCTCGCCTGCGCGCACCCGATCATAGGCGCGTTCGCCATCAATTTTGATAGCAGAGACGGCGGATGGGCGCTGCATAATATCGCCAGTGAGCCCCGCGAGCGCGGCATCAAAATCAGCCACATCAAAATCGGGGCACACTCCGATAGTATCCAAGGCCAACTCCCCATCGGCATCCTCAGTGCTGGTGGCCGCCCCGAGCCTAATAGTGGCCTCATAGCTCTTGGCTTGGCCTGAAAAGTACGTGAGCAGCCGAGTGCCAGCGCCGATACCCACTGTGAGTAAGCCGGTAGCCATTGGGTCTAGCGTGCCCGCGTGGCCCACTTTGCGGGTACCGGCAAGCCGGCGCACCGCAGCTACAACGTCATGAGAGGTGACGCCGGAGGGCTTATCTATTAGCAGCACTCCACTTGGAGTGGGCATTTCTTTCGATCCTGGAGCACCCGGCTTTGGCCGCGGAGCATCACCCCACGGCATCAGTGGGCGAGCTCGGCGGCCAGAGCGACTATTTAGCGGACCAGGCTGAATCGCCACGAACGATTGTGGGCTCATCTGATTCGCCTTCTTCATCCTAAACTTCGCGAGGCTTCCTGTATGGATCAGCATCGCCCGCAAACTCTTTACCCACAGCGAGTTCTCGCACCTGCGCATCATGTTCGCGCGCAGCGGCGAGCGCAGCTTCAATCGTCTGCGCCGCCGCCGGCACCTCATCAGGTTCGAACTCTATTGTGGGGGTGAGCCGAAGCCCGATGCCTTTGCCCACAGCTGAGCGCACAAGACCTTTAGCAGACTCTAGCGCCCGCGCGCTATCGCGGTGCTCTTGCTCGCTGCCGTATACCGTGTAGTACACGGTGGCATGCTGCAGGTCGCCACTCACGCGCACGTCAGTGACTGTCATCATCCCGAGGCGCGGATCCTTGAGCTTGTATGCAATCATCCGCGCCACGATCTCTTTGATTTGGTCGGCCACGCGAGCCGCACGAGTATTAGGCATTGCCCCATCTCCTTAATCTACGGGTTAAGTATTTGCTGAGGCTTACTCCCGCGGCTTTTCTCGCATCTCCCAGGTCTCGATGATGTCACCCACGCGCACGTCTTTATACCCAAGGGTAATACCGCACTCGTAGCCTTCCTTGACCTCCGTCACATCATCCTTCTCGCGGCGCAGCGATACGATCTCGAGATCCTCAGCCACCACGGCGTCGTCACGCTTTAAGCGCGCCTTTGTGCTGCGCTTAATCGAGCCCGAGCGCACGATCGAGCCAGCGATAATGCCAGCCTTGCCGCTCTTGAAGAGCGCCCGCACCTCAGCAGTGCCGAGCTCGGCCTCCTCATAGATTGGCTTGAGCTTGCCCTTAAGAGCAAATTCTACGTCGTTGATCGCATCGTAGATCACCGAGTAGAACTTGAGCTCCACACCTTCACGGTCGGCCATTTCGGCCACTCGCTCGGCTGGGCGCACGTTGAAGCCAATAATCACGGCGTTGTCCACAGTGGCGAGATCCACGTCGCTCTGGGTGATATTGCCTACGCCGCGGTGAATCACGTTCACCTGCACTTCATCGGAGCCAATTTCGATATCGTAGAGTGCCGATTCGAGCGCCTCCACCGAACCAGAAGATTCACCCTTGATAATGAGGTTGAGGTTTTCAATCTTACCCTCTTCAATTGCCGCGTTGAGATCGTCGAGCGAGATGCGCTTACGGCGTTTAGCAAGCGTGGCTGCCCGCTTCGCGGCTTCGCGCTTTTCGGCAATCTGGCGAGCAGTGCGCTCATCCTCAGCCACAATCAAGTGATCGCCAGCATCGGGCACGCTCTTCAAACCAAGCACCTGCACTGGGCGAGCTGGGCCAGCTTCTTTGATCCGATGCCCATGATCGTCAATCATGGCACGCACCGTACCATAAGCAGTACCCACCACGATTGGGTCACCCACGCGCAGCGTACCTTCTTGCACCAGCACTGTGATAAGCGAACCACGCCCTTGATCGAGCTTGGCTTCGATTGCTACGCCACGCGCTGGCTTATCTGGATTAGCCATTGGGGCCACCAAAATATCGGAGGTGGCAAGGATGGTCTCAAGTAGCTCGGTGATATTCAAGCGCTGCTTAGCTGAAATATCCACAAACGGCACATCGCCGCCATATTCTTCAGCCACCAGGTCATACTCCGTGAGTTGCGCGCGCACCTTATCAGGATTAGCGCCATCCACGTCAATCTTGTTTACAGCCACCACAATCGGCACGTCTGCAGCCTTTGCGTGGTCAATAGCTTCCACGGTCTGCGGCATCACGCCGTCATTTGCTGCCACCACCAGCACCGCCACGTCGGTGACGTTGGCGCCGCGGGCACGCATAGCAGTGAACGCTTCGTGGCCTGGGGTATCAATGAATGTGATGTGACGATCGCGATCTTCCACATGCACAGTGGTCTGGTATGCGCCAATGCTCTGCGTGATGCCGCCAGCTTCGTCTTCCACCACGTCAGTGTGCCGAATCGCGTCAAGGAGTTTAGTCTTACCGTGATCCACGTGGCCCATCACCGTCACCACTGGTGGCCGGCGCTTGAGACTATCAGGATCTTCCTCTTCTCGTTCAGCTTCCAAATCAATATCGAAAGCCTCAAGAATCTCCCGGTCCTCATCCTCTTGGCTCATAATCTTGATGTCGTAGCCAAGCTCTGCGCCGAGCAGCTGGAAAGTATCCTCATCCAAGCTCTGATTAGCCGTGGCCATTTCACCCATACGGAAGAGCACCGTCACCAATGCTGCGGGATCAGCTTGGATCTTTTCAGCAAATTCGGCCAGCGAAGCACCCGCGCGCACGCGCACCTCAGTGTGGCCATCGCCGTGCGGCACCTGCACGCCGGCGAGCATTGGAGATTGCATCTCTTCAAACTCTTGGCGCTTAGTACGCTTACTCTTGCGGTTACCACGCCCACCGTGACCACCCTGGCGCCCGAAGGCACCGGCAGTGCTACCGCCGCGCGCTTTGCCACCGCTGCGAGTGAAGCCGCCGCGGCCAGCTCCTGGAGCTGCACCGGGAGCACCCCGGAAAGGCGCATTTTGCCCGCTGCGGCCGCCGCGGCCACCGCCACGAGCCCCTGCCGAAGGCCCCCCAAATGCGGCTCCAAGCTGCTGATTCATAGTGGCTGGCGAAGCTCCACGCCCACTGCCGCGGCCACCACGGCCACCTTGCGCTCCTTGGCTTTGATCGCCTTGGCCAGGGCGCCCATTGCGGCCCATACCTTGGCGTGAAGCAAACGGCGAATTGCCAGGGCGCGGCCCTTGGCCACCTTGACCTGGGCGCCCATTGCGGCCCATACCTTGGCGTGAAGCAAACGGCGAATTGCCAGGGCGCGGCCCACCTCGCCGAGGTTGTGGCCGCGGCGGAGCTGCTTCGCGGGCAGCTTCAGCACTTCGCTGCGCCATTCCAGGAGTGACTGTAGTGGCTCGCTTGGGTGCTGGCTTGGGAGCTTCCAAAGTGGGTTTTCCAGTGACTTCAGGCTTTTCTGCCTGGCCATCTTTGCCACCCTTCACAGCTGCATTGCCTGGCTTAGGCTTTGATTTCTGCGATGGGCTCGGCGCGCTTTGCTGATCGGAAAACTCTAGGGATGCCACTGCGGGCGCAGCGCTAGGGGCTGCTGCCGGGGAGCCAGGAGCCGAATCAGCTAGAGCTGCTGGGGTGGCCACTGCAGGGCTCTTTCCAGCCTCTGGCTGCTCTGCTTTGACATCTTGCTTCGGCTCAGAACTCTTCTCGGCATCCTGCTGTGCTGGCGCCTTTTTAGCTTTCTTCGCGCCGCCATCCAACTCTTCGGGATGCTGCTCAAAATATTCGCGTGCTTTACGCACTACGGGCGCCTCGATAGTTGAGGACGCACTTTTCACAAATTCGCCAGATTCTTTAAGCTTTTCGAGCAATTTTTTGCTCGAAATACCAAGCTCTTTTGCTAGCTCGTGTACGCGGACCTTAGCCACATTTCTCCTTCTGCATGGCCGCGCTCGAGCGCTGGCCTTACTATTCGCAGCTCATTGCTGTGTGCTCATCGGGTGCCCATCGGCTTTCTACCCGCTTTCTGTATCGCTGGATACGCCACATCAGCAATGCCGAGGCAGCGAATTTCGGGCACAGTTTTTCTGCGCCCCTGCTAGTGTAGCTGAAACTCGCCAAAACTGAATATTTTCGATCCATTCGCAGGCGTGAATGCGCTCACGTTCCAATCTTTTAAAGTGGACATGGGGTCCGGTTCGCGTGTTTAATTTTGGGGGCAAAATAACAACCCCGACAGAACCCCAA
>R16__coassemble_4840_pt1 | contig 2887 bp, 2 predicted proteins | sample R16__metabat2_low_PE_013 | metagenome-assembled genome bin R16
GTGGGGTTTTTTGGGGGGGTGGGCGGGGGGGGGGGGGCGGTGGGGGGTACAATAAAACCCCACAAACCCCCCCCCCCCCCCCCCCCCACCCCCATGTCCACTAGCGGGATATTGGTTTATTTAGCTATAGATTCCAGCCAGCTCAAAAGATCAGCCCACACCTCGGCCTTATTGATCTCGTTCAAGATCTCGTGGCGGGCCTGGGGATAAATATGCTCGGTGACGTTGGTGCTGCCAGCAGTCAAATACCGGCGCGCCACCTGCGTCACCGCTGCAGCTCCGCCCACAGGATCCACTTCGCCCGAAGCAATATAGAGCGCAAGCTCGGGAAGAATCTCAAAAGCGGCGCGAGAATTGATCCGCTTAATCCCGCGTAAGAGCTCGCGAAAAAAGGCGTTGGAAGCCACGTAGCCGCTCAAGGGATCTGCCACGTATTTATCAACTGCAGCTTGATCGCGGTTTAGCCAATCAAAATAGGTGCGGTGCTCAAAAGGTTTCTCGTAGGGGCCAAAAGCTAGGGCATTGAGAAGCTTTCCAGGCCGCGCAGGAGCTGCTTTGCTGAGTGTGCGAGCCAGCGCCAGCCCCACGTCACCAATTTTCGGCCACGTGGCAGTTCCTATTATCACGGCTCCGGCCAGCCCTTCGCTGTGCATTTTCAGGTATTCACGCACCAGCATTGATCCCATCGAATGGCCCAGCACCACATGCGGCAATCCAGGGTAGCGCCGCTGCGCAAAAGCTCGCACGTGGTGAATATCTTCGGCCACCGTCTCCCATGCCACGCCGTCACCAAAATAGCCTAGCGGCGTATTCTCATTAGCGGAGAGCCCATGGCCGCGATGGTCGGCTCCCACCACGATCCAGCGATGCGCAGTGAGATAATGCGCGAAAGCATCATAGCGGCCGAGGTGTTCCACCATGCCGTGCACAAGCTGCACAATGCCGCGTGCTGGAGTGAGTGCACTGCCGTTGCTCGGGGCTGGAGGAAGCCACTCATAGTAGGCGAGTGACGTGGGGTGCGCGCCCTTGATAGGCACGAAGGATTGCCGATAGTGTGCCATGAGATACTCCTCGGGGCTGGCTTAGCTGCGGTGGGGGATAGTGCTTTGGTGCTGATTTAATAGTAGCGCCTCTCACGCTTGCTCGCGGCCGGGAATTGCGAGCGCTCACGATAGGATAGAGCTATGAGTATTATATTGGCGCAGGCGGCGTACAGCGGGAGCGATCTGCAGATGGTGGTGCACGCGTGGGAGTGGGTGGCGCTCTCGGTGGTGGTGATCGGTTTGATCGTGTTCGACCTATTGGGGCACGTGCGCAAAGCCCACGAGCCGAGCGTTAAAGAGGCCACGCTGTGGACGGCTATTTACGTGAGCTTGGCGTTGGTGTTTGCTGGGCTCACGCTAGTGCGGCACAACGGCACTTTCGCCACCGAGTTTTTGGCGGGCTACATCACCGAGTATTCGCTTTCGCTCGATAATATTTTCGTATTCATAATGATTATCGCGGCCTTCAAGATTCCGAGGGTTTATCAGCAAAAAGTGCTGATGTACGGCATTATCATCGCGCTGGTGATGCGCTTCATTTTTATTATGATTGGGGCTGCGCTGGTGGCGCGCTTCGTGTGGGTGTTTTTCATTTTCGGTGCGTGGATGCTCTATACGGCGATCAAGCAGGTGCTGGATGCGCTGCGCGATGCGCACGATGCCGACGATAATCCCGTGGATGAAGAGGATTACAAGCCAAATTTTGCCACCCGCATGGTGAGCAAGATTTTCCCGGTGACGAAGGGCTTCGAGGCTGATCGGCTAGTGCTGAAGCGCGATGGGAAAGTGTGGCTTACCCCGCTCGCTATTTGCATTGTTTCGATTGGCACGATCGATTTGATGTTTGCTCTCGATTCGATCCCGGCTATTTTTGGGCTCACGAACGAGCCATTCTTGGTGTTTTCGTCGAACGCTTTTGCGCTGCTGGGCCTGCGCCAGCTTTTCTTCCTTGTGGATGGGCTGCTAGAGCGCTTGATTTATCTGCATTATGGCCTGGCGGCAATTCTTGGATTTATTGCGGTGAAGCTATTGCTGCACGCATTTCATGGCTATGGGATGCTGCATGCGATTCCGGAGCCCACGATTATTTTCTCTGTAGGTTTTATTGTGTTTGCTATTTTGGCGACGGTGATTGCTTCTCTGCTTGGTTCGCGGCGCTCGAGTGAGTGAGGATTGGGTGTGGGGTGGTCATGGGCCACTCCTGCTGCTTTGAATGTAGGCCAGGTATGGAGAAGTGGGCAGGCGCACCCAGGGCGTCTGTAGACATCCATAATTATTTATTAAATTATTTTATTTTCATTTTTTTTCATTTTTTAAATGTGCCGGGGCGCTCACCCCCCCCCCCCCCGCCGCAGGGTCTGCGCGGAGGTTGTTGATCTCGCGCTCGAGCGTTGAAAGAAAATCCATCAGAGCATCGAACGACGGATACTCCCCATAGATCATCTGCCGCATCGCGGCATAGTCGGTCTTCATGATGGGCATGGCGTGATCGGAGGGTCTGAGTAGCATCGTTCCCGGCTTGCACAAGTCAAAGTGCGCCCAACTGCGCGGATAGAATTTCGCCGTGAAATCCACGATATCCGCCAGCAGCGCGAGATCGTTCTTCGCCACTTCGAACACACCGGCATTATACATTCGATAGACGTCATAATAGTGGCGGGAGAACCTTCGCGGCGCCTTCTTGCTTTCAGGGCGGTAATGCTCGTGATGCAACGCCTCGATCTTTTCCCAGAAAGTACGCTCCGTCTTGATCACCATCACCTCGAACGGTTCGATACCGAGCTGCGGCTCGAACTCACCGACCAGGCACGTGATCGGTTTGCGTTCGCACGGCGTCCAGGAAG